>Ga0247780_1000482_pt1 | contig 37179 bp, 38 predicted proteins | sample UWRJL079202R5_FD_179927 | JGI IMG/M metagenome (GOLD analysis project Ga0247780, IMG submission 179927) | Plant litter microbial communities from Arlington Agricultural Research Station in Wisconsin, United States - UWRJ-L079-202R-5 | ecosystem: Environmental > Terrestrial > Plant litter >...
CGGCCCGCCCTTGTCATCCGCGTGCTCGGTGCCAGGCCGTCATTCTCATCATCTCCATCGCTGCCACCGTCTACGGTTGGTGAAATATGGATCAAATGCCTGTCTGACCAAGAAATCAAACTTTTGGGTTTTCAGCAACAGCCAGCGAGGGGTAACTCTCCTTCGCCTCTTCTCAGTCTGTATTCCCCGGTTGAACACCTACAATCACGGCGCCACTCTCCTCTGTCTTGCACTCCTCATCATCCGATCCGCATCCAGAGATACAAGAAGGACGCCGCTGTCTTTCCAGTCCTGATCGGTCACCACAATGAACGTGATCGGGTCGAATTGTTCTCGTTTTCCGAGCTCAATGTGGTAGTCGAAGATAGCGCAAAGTAGCTCCCTAGTGAAACGCGCACGAGGTGGGAAACTGACTGCCTTGCCACTATCGACGCCGGTTTGAGATTCGCATGCTTTTTGGAGCTTAGCTAGCTCGTCTTTTGGGATGTCTAACATCGTGTAGGGTGCTGCAGGCCTTCCACGAATTGATGACGTAGCGAAGGAATAGCGAATACGCCAAGATAATTGAATGAGCATTCTGAAACGATTCTTCGCTCGCTACCAACTACACCACTCATAGAATAGGGGTAGGGCTTCCATAGGATCTCGATTGGGATCTTAGTCGGCGAGGATAAAATCGAAAGAAATCATGTTCCTCCACATTCTAAATACGGCTACAAACTCGCGCGGCATGGACGTAAGGGGGGTTGCCGTTGGGGCGAGCGATGGTCGTAACGGTGTATTCGGCTCGCGGACGCGCTCTTCCGTACTTTTGGAGCGGCGTTTGCGGAGAAGATCCCGGAGGATCAGCTGTACGAGGCGTACCTGGTTCTCATCTATCGCTTGAGCTTCCCATTCATGGCGCTCAGTGTTGCTGCCACGTTCTCAATGCTGAGCATGTTTGGGGGTTTCCGCACCTGGAAGGTGAGGATTAGGGATGAGGCGTATTTAATTGGGTAGAGGTTACATAACTTTGGTGGGGCGACGGGGGGCTAGAGGGGCGTGGAGTTTGAGGGCTGGTGGGGGGAGGCTCTGAGGTTGGGGGTGGGGGGTTGAGAGCAGGGGATACGGGGATGTGGAAGGAGGGGAAGCTTTGACCTCGATACCAGATGGTATAGACATTGTCTAACGTCGTGCAGATAGCACCTGTTTTGTTTTGCTTTTCTCAAGTTTACTTTGTTTATTCAGCGCATATTGGAGACCCTCTCAGCTTGGCTTGGTCTTGCAGAATTGGCGTTGGTCAAGGGAGGATGGAAGGTGTCTTGGGCTCTGGGCTCTGGCGTATATGTGCAGGAGGTAGGCAGCCAGATAGGCTGCAGATAGCAAATGAGAGTCATTGTTGAATGTCCACACCTGCCAGTGTCTTGTAGGTAGTGAAGTGGTTTGAAGTCGCCAGGTTCAGGCAGCGACGGTTGTGGGCAGTTAAGCTCCTCGAGTCCTCCCTTCAACCCAAACTCTAACCTCCCCCCTTCCCCTCCTCGGATACGACGTCAACCGAATATGATACGGCTCTACATCCTTAACCGCCGAACGAGCCGCCCCAGCAACAGGCACATCTCGCAGTAGGCTAGCTGATGCCCAGGCAGCCGCGGCTGCCTTTGGTGAAGCTGGCGATGTACTTAGTGAGGTTGGTGTCGACTTTGGAGGAGGAAGCGCGGAGCCAGCGGGTGGGATTGAAGGTTTTGGGGGAGGGGAAGATGGTAGGGTTGAGGTGGATTAGGGGGGAGTAGGCGTAGATGGGGGTCTGCGGTGGGGAGGTTAGCTGCTGTAAGGGTAGAGGAGGAAGGGGGAAGAGAGGGGGAGGAGAGGGGGAAGGGGAAGAAAAGGAAGAACATGAAAGGGGATCACGAACTCCAGGTGGTATCACCCAGTCTCCATACCGCAACGGTTCAACCACATAAATACGCGGCAGGCGAGCAGATACACCGTGCGACAGGCGCAGCCCCTTGTTGATCACCGCCGTGAGGTATGGAAGAGCTTCCAATCCGCTGTAGGTGTATTCCTCTGAGGGTTCTGGTGCCAGCCTATCAAGCTCCTCACGCAAACGTATCAGGATGCTCTTGTCGTTGAGAACGTAAGTTTTCCTCAGCGGGGTTGTTCGGGTCTGTCAGGACGCTGACAATGACGGAGCGAGAATGCTGAGTCTGATGTTCGCTGTCTTCATGGACTCAGTGATGACTTTGCGCACTTCGACCTGCGACTGGAGCATGTGCGCGGCGCTGGGGTGGATTAGGCGGACGATGGGGATGGGCAGTTTCTTCATCCAGTTGGCGAGGGTGGGGAGGAAGCGCGCGAGGTGGTACATCTCGGTCACGCCCACTGCGGCGTCCTTTTCTTCGTTTTGGAAGTTCGGGCTGCTGAGGTGGTCGTTGTGGCTGCCGTAGAAGTAGGCTGTGATGACGTCGCCGGTCAAAGCAGAGAAGGCCTTTTCGAGGTCGACGGCAGTGCCCTTGGCGCGGTAGCCGTCGAGTTTGGAGAAGAGACTGCTAATGCGTTCATGGATGAGGGGCTCGAGGTCGGTGATGGCCTTTCGGGAGAAGTAGGGGTTCAGGATGGCGCGTCGCACTCGGTGTCTGTCGTGATGGGCGGTGGCGATGTTTGCTCGTGGAACTGTGTAGGCCGCGACGGTGGCTTCGTGCTTGTTGATGCGGCGCCCACCTCCGGCGTAGATGATGCCGTAGAATGAGGGGTCGATTACATGGAGCTCGTCGGCGTTGATGCGGACGATAGGGCCATATTTCTTGTGCATTTTCTCAATCTCCCAGATGTAGGTTCCATCCTTGACTACATCGTAGAAGAACTCGAGGAATCCGCCGATTGCAGCTGTTTTGGGACCTAGAAACTTGCGAAGAGGGTGGAAGTAGAGGTTGAATATGCAGCGACTAACGACCGCAAGGGTGATGAGACTAACAATAATGACTCACATAGTTTCTAGTATCTCTGGTACAACGATAAAATAAATAAAAACCAAAACAATCTATCGAGTACTGGCTGGGACTTTTGAGACTCCATCCGTACGGCATCACCATATCTATAGGCTGAGTTGAAGAATCAGGAGCTGACCTGAAATACCGAAGGTTGCAGGAATATCTTCGCGCGTTTATTGGTCATTTGCGAACAACTTAGGTGTGGGCGTACTTTTGCTTATTCTTATGATCTGTTGCATCCCACCGAGCCGCGCCGAAGCTTGTCCCCTTTCTAGACCAGGCATTGCAAAATCTTTACAGTGATGGAACCTATAATCGCCCCTTAGGATACGACAGAGGGTTGCAGGAACATCTCTCGACCGGATTCTGACTTTCATGATGGCACTGTTAAAAAGCAGCTGTTGGATCCACATTTGGAGCTGAAAAAGGAGCCAAAACGAAGGAGAGTACGAAACGTGATTTGAACACGTGAACTACAGGACTGAAGCCGGTTGCTTTACCCCTGAGCTATTCGTCCTTGGGTATTCGATGGCTTGCTTGGATGTTTTGTGGAATTATGATGTGGTGGGAGGTACGATGGTGCAAGTGGGATATGTGCTGGTGAATTCCGGCCAAGATCTGCCAGAATGGGGACCCGCCCATCTGAGTTATCCGAGGACTCGGTTTTTTTGTCAGTAACTTTTTGCTCTTTGCTTGGCGTCCGTTTGTTTGGGAGATCGGACGAGCAGGTTGAGGCCTGTTGTTTGAGCTTTCGCCTAAGTTTGCCGACTGGACCTGACTTGCAGCCCATCAATCGGGGACTGCTGTTTCAAAACAGGGAAGCTTTTTGAGATGGCGAGTTCTAGATCAGATTTTATCGGTCGCTTGTTTCGACGGGTGTGGGTGGAACTAAAACCACTCCGAGCCGAGTACGAACCACTGCAAGTATTTGGTTCTTTCTTCCCTCCAATTCTAGGTTGTAAACCATTCCTTATTCCATTCCTTATTCCTTCTGCCACGTCTGGCTGCATTACGTTCATTTCTTGGAGCAGGATCTCCAGGCTTTTACACCATCTCGGCTGGTCCATTTGCTACCGCACACCATCATTTGTTTACAGAATCCTGTCTTCCTTCGGCCTGCTTGGACAGTGCCATGCATGAGACATTGCAGTTTTCGTCGCCTCCATCTACGGGTGATCCGCGACTAGGCCCCAACCTCTTTCCCACTACGACACACGCACCGATAATGCATCGACGGCACTCCCAGCTAGAAGCCTACCTCGGCGCTCCTCGAGATCGTGACGATGGCCAACCACGACGCAGCTTCCACGCACCTCAGAAGTCGACTGGCTGTCTCTCGACTGCCTCGGACGAAACCCGCGTAGGGAACGAATACCCCGAACTCTTCCAAGACTTTGAGAAGACTCGATCCATCACATCCATCACCGCCCTGGCCACTGGTCCAGATCCAACCAAGGTGGAACAACAATCCGGCACACTCGAAGTCGTCGAACATGGACGCCAACCGCCTCAAGAAACCCTACACCACGATGCAGCTTCCCGCCACAAACCCCCCTTCCGCCAACGCCTCCGGCACTTCACCTGGGCCTGGTACACCCTCTCCATGTCCACCGGCGGCCTCGCCCTCCTCATCGTCTCGCAACCGTACACCTTCCCGGGCCTCCGATAAATCGGCTTTGCCGTCTACATCCTCAACATCCTCCTCATCACCTCCCTCCTCATCACCCGCTTCTTCCTCTTCCCCGGAACCTTTCAATCCTCCATCACCCACCGGCGCGAAGGCTTCTTCTTCCCTGCTTTTTTTTGAGCATCGCAACCCTCATCACCGGAACCAACCGGTACGCCGTCCCCGACAAAAACGACCTCACCGGCGTCCCCACCACCATCCTCTGGGCCGTCGAAGTCGCCTCCTGGGCGTACCTCGTCCTGACCACCCTCGTTACCATCGGCCAATACCTTTACGTCTTCTCCTTGCATAAACTCCCCCTCTTAACCATGATGCCCACCTAGATCCTCCTTATCTTCCCCATCATGCTCTCCGGAACCATCGCCTCCGTCATCGCAAGCACCCAACCCTCCGCCAACGCAGTGTCCATAATCACCGCCGGCCTAACCTGCCAAGGCCTCAGCATCGCAGTCGCAACAATAATGTACGCGCACATGATGGGCCGGTTGATCTCCTCGGGCCTCCCACACAGGGAACACCGCCCCGGTCTCTTCATGTGCGTCGGACCACCATCTTTTACCGCCCTCGCCTTCGTTGGACTTGCAAAGTCCCTCCCGCCAGAATTCGACTTTGACGGGGATGGATTCCTAGATAACTCCGAGATCAACACCATGGCCATCATTACCACAGGGTTTCCCTAGGCGTTGAGTTTCTGGTGGTTTGGGATTGCCGTCGCGGCGGTGGTGGTTTCGCTGCCGAAGGATTTCCATCTAGGGTGGTGGGCGAGTGTGTTTCCAAATGTGGGGTTTGTGTTGGCGATGCTGGCGCTCCGGAGGGAGTTTCAGAATGACCCGGTGTTGTGGTTTGGGACGGCGATGAGTGTGTTGATGTTGGGGGTGTATTTATGTGTGGGGGGCAGTTTGGTTAAGGCCGTGTGGAGGCAGGAGATTGTGTATCCCGGGCGGGATGAGGATGTTGAGGATCGTTGAAGGGTTGAGGATGTTATTGGTGGCGGGATTTGTTGAATTCAACGTGGTCACCAGAAACGCAGTACTTTGGAAGTCGTGAAGTGTGTTGTGTTGGAGGAGTGGTCTGGAAGACCGAGAGCTCCTGAATAGTGGCCCAACCGCTCGCGAGAGCGGCTGACTAATAGTGATTACGTAATTTGACAGGATTAAAGCTAGTCCTGGTGCACTTCTCGGCAACCGTTGGTACTGGGTGGCGGTGAGATCACTGCAACTTTAGCTCCGCCAGAAGGGTTCAAAGCTTCCGATGGCGCTGATTTTTACAGGGGGTGGTGCAACACTCTAACTTTAGCGTGTGAATCACTGCAATTTTAGTCTCGCTCGAGCGATTCAGGGACCTGATGTGGAAGTAAGGCGCGGGGGGGGTTCCGGCCCCCCCTACTTTGCGACTCCTGTGTATATAACAGGGGTGTCCTCAACCCCCCCCATTCAATTGACTACCTACTTGCAACTGTCACGACGACCGTGTGAGGCTTAGGGTTATGGATCACGTGACTCTAAAAGTGGGGCGCGGGGTTCTGCCACGCCTATTGTCAGAAGCACTGCACTCTGGATTCTGTGGAATTGAAGGGGTTGTAACTGCGTGATTCTATTGCTTATGTTTTCTCTGTTCCTCTGGCTCTGGCTGGAAGCCAGAGGCTTCTTTATAGTACTATTCTACAGGATTCAGGCTTTATCACTCTGGTAGCTGAGGCTCACTAGCGTACTGGTAGTGCCAGGTATCCAGTCAGCTCCGCTGACTAGATGCCCAGGGCCTCTGAACTCCCTTCTTTCTGACAAGAGTATTGCAGATTACAGCGCTCTTACGTACCTTACACTTATAGCTTGCATACCCTATAACTCCGTTATAGGGGGTTATCTCCTATATTATAATACTTCTAAACTTATAAAATTTCTGTTATCTAAAATCACTCTCCTAACCTAATTAGCATTTATTGTTTTCAGGGTTAGGGTTAGAGTGCCCTGTAGTTATATCACTTATAGTAGTGTAGATCACTGTATTATAAGGGGTTGTTTTCGTAAATGTTTTCATTATGCGATAAAGTAGTTCATTTGTATTGCTGCGAGTGTGACGACCCTGCAGGCCGTCACTTGGGCCGGGGCGGCCCGACGGATTCCCCACAGAAGGAACAGTGCAGGGAAACAATACGCACAGTACTGCGCACTGGGCCAGGGGTGTAAAGACCCGAAGCCCCTACAACTAATCGTTAAGTGATCACTCTAATCACTCCTCGTGTTAAGTAAGCACAGTGATTAAAGGTATAAGGTACTTACAACTAATCGTTAAATAATCACTCTAATCACTCCTTATGTTAAGTAAGCATAGTAATTAAAGGTATAAGGTACTACCTTGTCAGTTAATATAGATAGTTATAATTATACTTATAACTACTGTAAGGGACTCTAGTTCCTTACGCTAATATTCAATTATTCATTTATATCTTACTATTTAAACTTACCTTTATACATTATAGTAACAGTAACCTATAATAATATTAAACCCCTATCTAAAAGTGTTAACTTAATAAGCCGTCTTCAGAACGCCCCTTACCTGTTAACGTCTTACTATACGTTCTGTCTTAACCTACACTAATCCTTTTAAAGCTTATATTAAGTGTAAGTTATAATATAATACTAGCGTCCTAATTCTGAACGCTGTTTATTAAATTCCCAGACACCACCTCTCTCTTACTAATATATTAACTTCCGGAAAAAGTAAGGAGATCGAAAAGGCGTAAGCCTAACCTTAGCTCCCTACTATCGATAAGTTAACTATACACCTTAAAGACTTAAACCTTAATTAGTAGGGACTGGTTAAGGAACTTAATAAAGCCTTCCTTAAAGACATTAAAAGCTGCATTAATCTTATTAAGAAACTCTAAGCTTAACTTAACGTTATTAAGCTAGAAAATAACGACCTTAAGGGCTTATAGAAGAAATAAGTGAAGCTCCCTTTACTATCGCGCTTTAAAGGAGACTCCGTACAGCTAAAGTCTTAGATAGCCTAGCTTTAAAGCTATATTACTTACTATAATAAGCAGTTCTTCGAAAAAGAAAAAAAGGTTAAGTTCGCAAGAGCTTTACTAAACAGAGTAACCACTCACTAATATAAACCCTACGTAAAGACAATTAACGACCTCTCTGTAAATAAAGCGTGTAAAGAGGCCCCTAAGACTTAAGCCCTTTTCGATAACTTTAACGTTTTCATTAATTAGCTTTAAACTAAGTTTAAAGAACTAAACGCTTTAAAGTAAGCTAAACAGTACCTTATAACCTTAAGGTAAACGTCCTTAATCTTTAAGTTCTCCACACGTTTTAAGTTAAAGGCAGTAAAGACTAAGCTTAATTAAGAAGCTCTAATAATACTGTTCTAAAGTGGTCTGAAAGAACACGTTACTAAGGACCTTTACTGAGAAGACCGCCTAAATCGCCTCCAGGAGTTAGTTAAGATAGCTATTAAGGCTAATAACTGGTACTATAATCACTATTATTAAAAGAATTACTAGAAGGAATAGACCCTTTACTAGCTAAGTAAATTAAAGAAAAGGAACTAATTAACTGTAACAGGTTATTACCCTAAGTTAATAGACATTAATATAATAAACTGTTAAAATTAACTTAATCGCGATAAGCTTTAATAACAGTAATAGTAAAAGCAGTTTAAGAACCTGTTTTAAGTTTAGTACTTTAACTGTAATAAGAAAAACTATATAACGTAATAATACTTATCACTAAAACAAATTGGTTAAAAGCTAATCCTAAAAGGAGGAAAATATATTAAGTTTAACTTAAAAGATATCTATATTAAGATAGTAAGTAACGAAGAAAACTACACTTAGATAAATAAGTGTAATATAAGAGGTAAGGAAGAAGAAGAAGAACCTTAAGACGTAATATACCTAGTCCTTAAAGGTGTCTTAGAAAAGTCAGTTATAGAAATACAGGTTATAACAGACTAACTTTAAAGTGGAAATTTAAAGATATTAAAAGTGTAGGTTATAAAAGACCGACTTTAGGAAGAGATATTCTAGTTAGCTGTTATAAGCTTTAAAAACCTTACCCTGTAAGCCTAAGAATTAAGGAAGTTTAAGAAAAACCTTAACTTAAAAATCATTAAAATAATAAAAAGAGTTAAAGAACTAGCCCTTTAAGCTACCTAAACGGTAAAGTAAGCTTTAGAAAGTAAAAGAGAATAAGTTAAGAGAATCAAATTAAAGAAACGAAAATTCTTCTTAATAATACCTCTTAAGACTCTTAAACACTTTAAGTATATTAAGTAGATTAGCACCCTTACCTCTTTAAAAGAAAGACAGTTTAGATAACTACCTTATATTAAAGCTAATATACCTTAGACTAGTACCTTAAGGGTCCCTTAAGAAGGCATAAAGCAAGTACACTAACGGAGAGTCTAAGAGCTGAAGGAGAAACACTAAGAGCTAGTAGATAAAGTGGAAGACTTATAAGTTAAAGGTCTTATTATAATGTTTAAAGATAAAATAGTAGAAATTAAGTTATAACTCTGTAATAAAGTTTATTTCGCTAATTAACTTAAATATTAACTTATTAAAAAGGATTACTTTATAGAAGAATAAGCTAGGTTATTACTATCCGAGTTTTAAAAAGAGGTTTAAGAGAAATAATATATACGGAAGTAAGTAAAGGAAGAGAAAGAATAAAGCGCCACTTCCCCCATTCTATACTCCACAACTGTAACACTAATAGTTAACATTAACTACCTTAATTATAGAGATATACTGTAAATTAATTACATGTATAATAACTACGCTCTTAACTAGTATTATAAGCTTAAAGCCCTTTATAACTACTTCTTAAACACACAGAAACGGGACTTCACAGTAATAAGAGTAAAACTAAAACTAGCTCACTATTAAGTCTTCTACTTCCTAATAAGAGAGTTTAGTAATAAGCGGAAAGTTACCGTAATTAACTAAACCCTTACTACGTGCTGGTAAAGGGAGGTACTTAATAACTGCCTAATCGTAACGTACTTATTACACTTTAACGGAAAAGCTAGAGAATAGCAGAAACGAGAAGACTACTAGCGGATCTAAGAGCAGAAGGACATTATTGCAATCTAATCTTATAAAGTATACTATTAACTTATTAAAGATTTCTAAAATATTATACCGTTTAAAGTCGACTGGACACTAAAGCGTAAAAACCTAAAGAAAGTTAATTACTAAGTCTATTAAAGCTGCTTATTTTTCCAGAAGGAACTGGGAAAAGGCTACAGGCCCTTTAGAAAGGCTGGAAACTAGTAGTTCACTAATTAGTAAAAACCTTAAGAAGAAGGAGAGGCATTTAAAGGTTAGGTTAAATAAGACCTTAAAGATAAATAATTATTATAATTTAGATATTAAAAGAATATAAGCATTATTCTATCAGTATCGATATAATAAACGGAAAAGGGAGGCTGTTTAAAGTAAAAGCAGTAATTAATAACGGGAGTGCTTCTAACTTAATACACCCCTTGTTAGTTAACTAAAGGAAACTCCCTAATAAAGAGTATAAAAAAGCTATTCTTATTCAGAATAGAGAAAGAAGCTTATACCAGTATAATAACAGTAAAGTTACTTACCACTCACTACTCTTAATCAAAATAGACAGGGATAAATAATAAGTAAACTTTAACGTTACACTAATTACAAGTTACAATATAATCTTAAGTCTACCTTAACTGGAAAAGTATAACCTTATAATTAACTGGAAGAGTAATTACTTTACCTTTAGCGAATCCCCTAACTGTAATTACTGTTTAGAGAAAGCTAAGAAGGTATTAAACCGTTCTAAAGATATATAAAGCACTTAAAAGTACACTAAACCCTTAAAATTAAATATAGTTTAAGTTAAGTTTATTAAGACGGTTAAAGGACTAAAAGGTTTACTACGTTACTTAAATAATAATTCAGAAAGTAAAAAGAAGTAAGAAGTTAAACTACAGATAAGCGAGGAAATTAACTTATTTAAAATACCTGTAGAGTACAGGAAGTTTACTCTATTTCGAAAAAAGATACCGCAACTACCGGATTACAGACCGTAGGATTACAAAATTAAGCTAAAGCTGGGAGCGAAACTCTACAGTTTCTAGTTATACCACTTAAACCCTTAATAAGCTAAGACCTTAAAGGAGTACATTAATAAGAACCTAAAGAACAGGTTTATTATAGAGTTCTAATCTCTAATAAGGTACTTAATACTATTTATCCTAAAAAAGGGAGATAGTAAACTACATATAGTTATTAATTATTAAACGTTAAATAAGGATATAATTAAGAATCGTTACTTACTGTTACTTATTATAAAGATGTGAGAACAGATTACTAAAGTAAACTAGTTTTCCAGCCTTAACTTCCCTATAGGATTTAACTATGTTAAAATAAAGGAAGAGGACGAACATAAGACAGCCTTTCGAACTCGTAACAGGTATTACTAATACTATATTATACGAAAAAGATTAATAAACACCCCTATAACCTTTTAAAGCCTTATTAATAATATCCTCTACCCTTTCTTTAATAAGTTTATCTTTATATATTTAAACGACGTTTTAATTTATTTTAAAACTTTAAAAGAATATTAAAAACAGATACGATAAGTTCTAATAGCTTTTAAAAAAGTAAAGCTAACAGTAAACTTAGAAAAGAGCTACTTCCACGTTTAAGAACTGAATTACTTAGGGTTTAAAGTAACCCCTGGAAAGCTTAAGATGTAACTGGAGAAGATAAAAGTAATTAGAGATTAGCTTACTCTAAAGAATTAGAAAGAATTATAAGCCTTTATCAGCTTTACAAACTTCTATCGCTACTTTATCAGGTACTTTATAAAGATTGTAAGACCACTTTATAAACTTACAGGTAAAGGAAAGCTGTTTAAGTGGATTAATAAATAGTAAAAAGCGTTTAAAGACCTTAAGCATGCCTTTATTACAGTATTAATCCTAACCCTCCCTAATTTCTTAAAGCCTTTCTAAGTTAAAACAGATTTCTTAAAATTTATAATCAGTAAAGAACTTAACTAAATCTAGGACGATAGGAAACGCTACCTAGTTACTTTCTTATTAAAAGGAATCTATAACCTAGCTTTACGATATTTAATCTACGATAAAGAACTGATAACGATTATTTAATGCTTTACTAAGTAAGCACTGTACTTAAACGGTACGGAGGAACTGGTCTAGGTCTTTTCAAACCATAATAACTTTTAATACTTCCTAATAAAGGAACTCAGTCTATAATAAACATAATAAGTAGAGTTAATAGCCCCGTTCTACTTCCAGATTTATTATATTAAAGGAAAAGATAATAAGTAAGCTAATACTCTTAGTTAAAGACAGGACTATAAAGATGTTAATCCAGTCCTAATTCCCGTCATTATATTTAACGAAACCGAGAACAGCATATTAGAATATATACTGTAAGTATCAGATAATTAGACACTAAAATAAACTATTAATATCTATATAAACTTATAAATAAAGTATAATATCTATTAATAATAATAAGATTTTTAAATAAGAAGGTTAGTGGAAGGAACCTGTAAGTATAAGTGCCCTTTAGGAGACCTTTTAAGGTATGTGTAAGATTATAGGAAGGAGTGTTTAAAGTATCTAAACTATAGTAAAACTAGTTATTAGCTAAAACAGTTACTAAAAGGTGTAAACAGTATACTTAAACCAGGAGTAAAACTTTAATACTAAAAGAAACCGTATATTTATAACTTAAATAAGCGAAGGGAATATATCTAGTAAGTTTATAAGTCTCGACTTAAAGGATATATAAGTTAAGTTAAGACTCTTATACAGGCTTAATAAACGTATACCTTCTTAAGAATAAAGAAATTAGTTAAGAAAGTAATTAATAACTATAATATCTGTTACTAAAAGTAAAACCGACATTATAAGCTTTATAAGCTTCTTAAACTATTTTCTGTATTATAAGCGTTATAAAGCTCTGTCTTACTTAACTTTATCACTGGGATTCTAAAGTCTAAAAACCCTGTTATAAGAGTCACCTATAATTAAATCCTTATAATAGTTAACAGATTAACGAAATAAGCCTACTTTCTGTTAACCTTAAAGGATATAACAGCAGAGTAACTTACTTATATTTTTAAGAAAAAGGTAGTTTTATAATACCTTTAACTAAATAATATCGTTATAGATTAAGATAAGCTAATTATATCGAAGTTTTAATAAAGATTAATGTAAAGAATAAGTGTAAAAAGTAAGCTTTTAACAGCTTTCTACTTACAGATAGATAACTAAACGGAATAAGTTAACCAGATACTTATAACGTATCTCTAAGCCTATATTAACTTTAAATAAGATAATTAACTTAAGCTGTTACTAACAGTATAGATAGTTTATAATATAACGCTAATTAAGTTAATAGGTATGTTACTGTTCTTCACTAATTATAGTAAGGAGCTTAAGCTCTATTAAGGCCTACCTATTAATGTCCTTTAAGCTGCAGTCCGTGTAGATTAGATATAAGAACTATATAATTACTTATAAGCCGAACTTAAGTTTACACGCGAACAGATAAAGAAGTTTATTAATAAATACTAAACTAAGCAGCCAGTATTTAAGAAAGGACTCTATTATAATAGTAAACGAGTTAAAGGACTGACTTTTTAAGAGGAGAACTACGTCTACCTTTTCTCACGAAACTTATATTTGAAACGACCTAGTAAGAAACTTAACTTTAAAAGGTACAGATTATTTTAAATTAAGAAAAAAGTCACTACCTTTAATTACAAATTAAACTTACTTACTAGTATAAAGGTGCAGACTAAAGTTTTCCATATCTCACTTCTAAAACCTACTTTAAAAGGGGTTCCTTTAGAAAAGAAGATTAAGATCGACACTGATAAAGATAAGTATAACATTAAGGAAGTTATAGATTTACAGAAGGGAAAGAATACGTTTAAGTATCTTATTAAGTGGTTAGATTACAGCTTTAAAAGTAACTTGTGGAAGCCTGTTAAAAACCTTAAATGCTTAGACTTAATTACAGAGTTTTACTGAAAGAATCTAAACTGATTAAAACTAATAATAAGAATTAAAAATAAAGTAAGATCTGATATCTAAACTACTATACTAAAGAGTAAGACCACTATAAGACTTAAAGCCTAAAAAGCGGTAAGAAACTCCTTAATAAGTATAGAAAGACATTTATTAAAACCCTTAACTAAGGTTATAAAGACCTTAGACTTAGTAAGGAGGCTAGACCTTTAAAGATCCTAGTAAGCTCCACACGGAAATAAGCACTGTTAGGAAAGGAAGTTAACGGAGGAAAATAAGCGTGCCGCTTTTACGTTAAAGAACCGTTTCATTTATGAAAAAAAAAAAAAAGAAAAAAAGCAACAAACTAAGTTAAAAGGAGGTCGCTAACTATAGTAACTCCCTAGAGAAAGAACTATATGTTAACTCTATTAAAAAGTTTCCCTAATTAAACTTAAAAACCAGAATAGTCGCTCTTTAAACCTTACACTCCTCCTCTATTATAATATCAAACTTGTAACTAAAAAGTTTATCTACCTGGAGCGTTAGTCCCTTTTATTAATCTTTAAGACATAGAAGTTTAAAAACTGTATCATAAAGAAAAAGGGCAGTCTTACACTCTTTAGCATTAAGATACTTCTTTTTATCTAAAACCTTACGTAGTATAGATAAGTTATTCCCGTAAACGTTATAAGATAAGTACGTAATACTACTAACTATTACACAGTAGCTGCACAACTTACTCTTACTAGCTACCTTACAGTCGGCTAATCTTAAGCGTTAACAGCAGCTACACTTCATAAGCGTAATAATCTTAAAAGTAAGAATAAATTCAGCGTTAGCAATACAGTATTCAGTCGATAAAAGCACTGCGTTTCTCCTATTCTTAATTACTTAGTTAGATAATATAACGACTGATGGAGAAAGAGAGGCACGTACAAGTAATTCTTTATAAAAAAAGAACATTAAAGAGGGGAAATCGTGTAACAACCCTATAGGCCGTCACTTAAGCTAGGGCGGCCTGACGGATTCCCCACAGAAAGAACAGTGTAGGGAAACAGTACGCACAGTACTGCGCACTAAGCTAAGGGTGCAAAGACCCGAAGCCCTTATAACTAATTGTTAAGTGATTACTTTAATTACTCCTTGTGTTAAGTAAGCACAGTGATTAAAAGTATAAAATACTTACGACTAATCATTAAGTAATTACTTTAATTACTCCTTATGTTAAGTAAGTATAGTAATTAAAGGTATAAGGTACTACCTTATTAGTTAATATAAATAGCTATAGTTATGCCCACAACTACCGTGAGGGACTCTAGTTCCTCACGCTAATATTCAATTGTTCATTTATGTCCTACTGTTTAGACTCACCTCTGTGTATTATAATGACAGCGACCTATAGTGATATTGAACCTCCGTTTAGGAGTGCTAGCTTAATAAGCCGTCTTCGGAACGCCCCTTACCTGTTGGCGTCCTGCCATACGTTCTGTCTTAACCCGCGCCAGTCCTCTTGAGGCCTGTGTCGGGTGCAGGTTGTAATAGCGAGTCGATTTGTAAAATTTCCCATATTAAATAGTTTTACGGAATTCACTAGCTACTATACGAGCTCCACCTAGCGTGCGGGGCTCTGACTACAGCCTAGAGGGTATACAGGTGGTAGTAATAATACAACGGCACCTACAACTGCAATAAGCCTTATAAAGCCTGATTAGCCCACTATAATAGTTGTTTACAGCCCTGTATCACAGGGCTGTTCAGTATTCCCAGTGTTAAACTATAGCGTACAAGCCACTATATTCCAGACCCTAATGTAATAATAATTAAGCGTGGAAAGTATAAAGAAGATTGGAATTGAAATGGTGGAGGAATGGAGGAGTTCCGGAAGTGGGAGCGAAATGGTGGTGTAGATACACAGGAGTTGCAAAGTGGGGGGGGGGCCGGAACCCCCCCCCCCGCGACTTATGCCCTAGGTAACATAAGACGTCCTTCCTGAGAACTCTCACATTCGGGATAACTTACTTACATATCTTCGCCTTCTCAAAAATACCTAAGTAAAAAAAGCTGGGAATGACGATGCCGATAGGAAATGCATTGTACTATGGTCGCAACTCAATTCCCCCTTTGCCAACTGACAGCTCTCGGTGTGAACACCAAATTTTCAGGGTCTTGCCCTGCATGTAGGGTCCTACCATGACGCCTCAAAACGCCTAATTCGCACGGGCAACTCGAGGGACGCGTTGCACTGCATTGCAGTATTGTCCTTAGCGATTGGCTCCGGTGCACGCCGCACCCACATGACCGCCGAATTCGGACTGGTCCGATGCCATGCAGCCTGGACGGTGGCGCAGTAAAACTACCACCGCCGAGATAGCGAGATAAAGCTTGGGTTAGAGCCTTGCTCCCGTTCCTATGTACTCTTCCTCGTTTCTGACGTTGTCGACCTAACGGATTTCAGCTTTTCGATCTCTCCCCTCTATATGGATCACTGGCGCCCCATGATCCCTATTCCGATAGATGCTCAGCTTTGGACATTGCCCCGGGACGAAGAGAAGGAGGAGCTCCTAGGTTCTGGCAAGATAGGGGATAGAATTCAACATGTTGTAAGCTGTTCCATTCGAAATCGTAGGCATGTGACTCTGCGGAACTGACCAACTGCAGAGGTCGGAAATAGAGACATCCAAGCCTGGCTCTCCTAAATTTTTCTTATTGTATGATATTCTTTTTCTCTCCATCTCCGGTCTCCCGCCGAATCAAAACTCAATCTAACAGTGTTCCAGCTCAGCTTGTGGAGATCCTTACCAAGGCCCCCCTCGAAATCTGATCGCAACACGCCCTGAGATACACAGCTTCATAACTCAGATCACGGAAGCAGAGGACTTTCTCGGCCTGGACGAGAACTCTCACTGCCTCTTCCAAACCCTCCGTCCATACCACACTTATCTCACCAGCTATGATACCTCCCAGCAACACCGCGAAGCAATCAGTCAGTCTCCCTTCCGGTCACCCTCCCATGCCGAGTACAAAGTTGGGCAGTCTTCTGACACGCGCCTCCAGCCTTCCTCCTCCGAATCGGCCGCAACCGCCACGCCCTAACCGTCATCCTCCGCACCCACCTCGCCTCCCTGTCCGCCGTCGCCATCCTAATAGCACGCCAACAAACAGACCTCTTCGCACTGCGCTCCCTCTGCGCCTCCAACACCTCCCTCCTTCGAACCAGCCCCGTCGGCTTTCTCTCTCTCATCCTCGTAAGCCCCCCTTCCCTTCCCTCCTTCCACCATCCACCATCCACTATCCCCCCCAAACAAACACCTCATCCCACTCCATTCTCCAAAGACAAACGACTTGAACTAACACCCCCAGGACCATCGCGCGGCAATCTGGGAACGGTGGGTAATGGACATTTACAAAGAAACTAACGAAATCGAAAGCATCCACAACCTAGCCCCGCTCGAATTCATCTCCTGGAAACCTTCGGAAAAGAGGAAGAACGAGCTTACAGTATCCGGATTCAAAGGCATGCTAGAGCACCTGAGTAGTATCCACGTGCAGATTTGCCACGGGGTTAATGTTATTGAGGGGGGTTTGAGGTTTGCGGCGCTTTGTAGGGAGGCGGTGGGGGTTGTGCATGGTGAGGTTGGTACGGGGGTGTTTGGCGGGGGGCTGAGGCCGGGAGAGAGGGTGAGGTTGGAGGAGAGGATTAGAGGTGGTACGGTGAGGTGTGAGGGGGTGAGGGATCGGTTTGTGGAGATGGGGGAGAGGCATCGGGGGCATATTGGGCAGGTGGGTGGATTCATTCATCCAGGGGTTCCTTTGATTGGAGATGCTGACTTGGAGGTTGTCAGATATACAACCGCATCGCACAAACAGAAAGCAAAACGAACCGGGAAGTCGCCAAAATCAACCTGGATGTGGCGCGTGTCACGGCAAGTGACAGCAGGACGATGAAGTCAATTGCGTTTCTGGAGTTGATCTTTCTTCCTGCCATCTTCGTTGGCGTAAGTGTCCCCCTTTTCCATGCTGGTGATGTCACTGACAGCTATAGACTCTCTGGGGAGCGGTTGGTATCGTTGAGCTCGACGACGACACAAATAGGCATGCATTCGTTGGCGCTATTGTGGGCCTCACGTTTGTGGTGCTGTCGTTCTGGGCTGTATATATGCGATTGTCGAGAAAGACGCTCGGCCAAGGGAGTAGAGAAGCTCTCAAGGCTGACCTTGAGATGGTGTAATTGGGTACCTACTGCCTATACTACCGCTACTTGGGGGAAAGGAGTTAATGGTTCTATTATTGCTATAATGTCTATAATTTATCAATGCGCCCTACTAGCAAGCTGGATCAAAACCTCCGTCGAATCCAACCAAATTCACTGATTAAATGATCGATGCGACGTTCTTACCCAACTGTGGTATTCTATTGGACTCTTCTGGACGTTTGCCCAGACGATGATCGATCGCTATCTTGAAATATTCCGGAGCGGTGCGGCTGAGACGGGCTGCGGGGCGCAGCGGCGGGATCGTGGAGAATGATTGGTTAGGACACCGACCGCTGTCTCTTTGGAAACCTGGAAAGTCAGGGATAACAAAATAAGACGGACAATCTTTGCTCCAGGCGACCAGGGGGTTGACCCTGGTTGGACCTGATGTTTTTGAGCCAGCTCCGTCATGGGCCATGCTGGGTGTATAAATCAGGAATTAGCCTTGGGTTCATTCATCTTCAAGACTGCATCACCAAAAACCTCAACTCCTCCCACTGCGACGGCGACGAGACAGGCGCAGCCCTAGACCAGTGCACCTGCGCTAGCCATCTCAATGCGCCCAGACGCTTCGAATGCGTCAAGACCTGCTCCAAGGAGGACCAGGCCGTGTATGCTGGAAAGCTGCCCGCGCTGTGTCGTGAGCAGCTGCTTCCTGGGATTACGCCTTCTACGACCGGGAGTGGGAGTTCAACTACTACAGGTGCTGGGGGTGGTGGGACTGCGAGTACGACTACGACAAGTGGTGGAGGGGCGGCGCAGACAAGTAATCTTGCTGCTGTTGTGAGGGTTGGAGGCGTGGAAGGGGTTGTTGCGTTGGGGGGGTTGGTTGGGGGTTTGCTTTTGTTGTGAACATTATATGTGGGCATTGCTGCCAATTTGGGGAAGTCTAGCGCTGGGGTTTTGTTTTAGAGCAGACGCGTGTGATCTATCGAAGATGGAAGGCTCATGGGGATGAATATCAGCTCCCAAGTTTCTGAGGATGAGTTCATTCTTTGAGAGCGGTGCCCCTGAATTTGGACACGACAAGACCCAAAGCCCACCAAACTTCATTACCATCGGATACAGAGCTCCCTTTCAAAGCGCTGTTCTATTCTGGCCGACGCGCACGCAATAGGTCCAAGCAAAATAAACCGGAGTGTCAGCCCCGACTGCGTGGTTGCCGGTCATTTTCGTGGGGTAGGTCCTGATCGGAGATGAGATTGCCAATTCGGCACTCGACCGATGTTGCATGTGCGGGGATGACCCCATCGGCTACAGAGTTTCAAACATGATGGATTTCTTGAATCACTTCCCACATGTGGCTATCACGCGGTGGAAAAAATGAGTTTGTCATACTTTCCTACCCCTTCAGTCGGAAGAACCCATAGCTCCTTACATTCCCAATAGGCCTTGCTTTTCTGGGTAGAGGTTGAAAAGGATCCTTCGCATACCTCTTTGCATTTTTACAACGCCTTCTCCAGTTCGTCACAGTGCTCCCGTCTGGGTCGCGCGTGCTCAACCTCACTTCTCCAACCGCGCGCCACCCACAACCACCAGCCGCGATCCCGAACGCAAAGGCAAGGGGTCAATCCCAGGGTCCCCGGTCACCAAGTACGGTAGCGGTCCGATCTTCTCGTCGGCCCGTCTCCTTGCATCTCTCCCCCCTTTCTGGATCGTGGACCAGCCAATCACATCCCCAAACCAAACCACATCCCGAGGCAACCACGCCTAAGAACACGTTGAAATTGGGTGTGGCGGTCGAGCCCGGCCCCCTTGTAGACATCTAGAACTGCACCACACACCTAACCTTGTAATTGTCTGCACGTAGGGTGTTCCTGGAGCCGTCTCGTGGAAAAATAAGATCGGGATAACTTTCTCAGGTCCAAAATCCCGAAATCCCCACATCCCGGTATATGTCAACCCGCACACTACCTCGTCGTGCGACCTCGCCTCCAACCTTCCCGCTCGCCAAGAGCCGCACAAGGCAGCTCGTTGATTGCACGGTAATTTCATGGCGATAACCTGCAGCGATAGGTGTCACATTCTCTATTTTTGTGGCATCGGGCGCGATGCTCGGGGAGCTCAGCTCAGGGGTACGCTGTCCAGTTGTTGGCTTCCGTGGTTCGCGGGGTAGGATGTCTTCGATGCTGCTCTATCATTATTGATGTTTGGAGCATACCCGCCGTGCAACGTTAGCACGCTGCTTCTTCGTCGAGTTGTGGAGGTAATGGATACAACTTCATTATGCGATGGGAAATGAGCGAAGTTGTCATCATTGGACTACGTCGGTGGAATGTTTGTCCAACAATAGGGGTTGGGGTCGTCATGCCATTTTCGCATACATACCTAGGTGCCTTACCTTGTGGTAATATATGTTAAGTAGGTACCGTCGACTATTTTCTTCGGGGTCCCGGGAAGATGGCCGGCAACGCCTGATGTTATCAAGATTGCTTCACTCCTTTGCATCTTAAACCGACATTCGTTTTCCAACCTTCACTCGCGCAACATGCGAGCTCTCCTTTTCCTCTCCGCCTTCGCGGGATTCAATCAGGCTTACGCCTCCATCGCAACCACCGACTACGTCGACCTCGAGCCCGTCCCCCGCCACCTTTGGGATCCCGAACTCATCTCCCTCAACTCAGACCTCTCAAAGCGCGACGATGCAGAAGCAAATGTCACCCTCAGCGACCACGAGCAAATGCTCTGGAGCACCGGCAACAAAACCGGAACCAACCACTCCACCATCGTCTCCCTCGTAACCTGGACACCGCAAAGCCAACGCATCATCGACATGGCCAAGTTCGCCTGGGAGCTCCAGGCCGTGCGCTGCACGTCCGACATGATGCTCCAGTTCCGACACAACATCAGCTTTCAAGCCGCCAAGCGCGAGTGGGAATGGGTCAACTTCAACACGATGCGGTCTTTCGTCATGGTCGCGGATCACATCAAGTGCGGCAAGAACTGGTCGGCTGATCCCTGGGTGGTTAGTCGTGCCGTGTACCATGCGCATAACCTCACCATTTTGCTGCACGCTGAGAAGTCTACCTGGAAGAAGGTGACGCATTCGTACATGCTCGACTTTGGCGAGATTCAGCGCGGTTCTTCCGGGGGACCTGGTGGTCCCGGTGGCAGCCCGTGGCCTCCGCATCTCGCAAAGCGGCAGTTCGACTTCAACTTTGACGGCGCCTTCACGCTCAACCTCGCATCTTCCTGGCCGAGAACCTTCATCAACAGGACCTGGTCGGGCACCAAATTCTCCGTTACCTGCGCAGACTGCGGCGTGCAGGGTGCTCTCGAGTTCGCCGGGCACATCGAAGGCAGTGTCTTTGGCGGCCTGGACCACCTCATGCTCTCCGCCCGTCCGTTGCAGCTAGGTGCCGCCCTGAACCTCGAAGCTTCGCTATCTGGCTTTTACAACTTCGCCGGCAAGGATTGGGCTAGCGATGAGTTCGAGTTGTTTTCCATCCCGCTACCGTCCGGTTGGAGAATCCCGGGCGTGTTGACCTTTGGGCCCAACGCCAAGTTGCTAGCCGGCTATGAACTCACCTCCATCGCTGGGCAAGCGACCGTTACGGCCGGGATATCAGCCAGCATCCCGGATAGCTCCATCGCTAAACTCGATCTCATCTCTGCCGAGAGGGTCGAGGTGTCAGGGTGGCTGCCGACATTTAACTTCCAACCTCCCACACTGACTCAGGGCGGGATCACTGCCAAGGACAAAGTCTGGGGGAAGCTCGCGGTTGCTGTGAGTCTTGAGATTTTCGACGAGGACGGGATCACCGCCGATGTGTACGTCAAGATCCCGCTTTCGATCGAGGCCGAGGTGGGTTACGACGAGCTTGGATTCTGCGAGGGGAGCACTGACCCGTTTGGGGCCTCTTTGGAATTGGATCTGGGTGCTGAGGTCGGACTTGAGGCCTGGAAGGAACTGAACGGGAATAAGGACGTGTTCTTTGAGCAGGTCATTTTCTCGGATTACGAGGTCATCGAGCTGCCTGAGCTCTGCATCTCGTTTGGGGGTGCGCCCGAGGGTGCTTGTCTCCCTGACATGGACAGCGACGCGGTGAGGGCTTGGTACGACAACGAGGTGAATCCGTACAGGGGCGGTGATGACGGTGACGATTTCACGGCGGCCAAGGCGAACACATCGGTCGCCCCGGCGCATGCAGCACGCGCACAGCTAGAGAGACGCGCCAAGGACGACGCCGAGTGGGACTACTACAACCTGGACTGCGACCCGCGCAACCGCAAGGCCGGCAGGCACTCGAACTACAAGATCAAGCTCAAGGGGTATCCGTCGCCCACCGACATCCAGGAGCGTGGTGAGGCAGGCTTGTCGGTGCCCATTATGAAAGTCGGCATCGACGGGTGTGCCGATCCCACGGTTATCGACGCCTGTGTCCCCACCAACTGGGTGACCAGGCAGACGGACGACGAGAATGACCTCAACGGCGTGACGTCTTGGAATAGCGAGCATGTATACGAGGGCAACTGGATCCGCAACTTCCTCGATCATCTGCAAAAGACATACTTCCCCGGCGACAGCGGGTGCACGCAGATTGCCGACCTATTCGATATTGGTGAGACGACAGGCTACACCAGCCAGATGCTAGACTGTATTGGCACGAGTCGGACATATACAGATACGATGACGCTGTTTCCGCTGCGGGAGAATGGGTATAAATTTAGGGTACGCTTGCCACCTGCCCCTGCCCTCGTCAGAGGTCACAGTATGAAAATGAAACATGACTTACACGGTAACAGGCCTTCTCCCCCGACATCACCACCATCGACACCGGCTTCGGATCAAGCGGGTACTCCGTACACAACGGCGTCTGCGCCCTAGGGCGTCTAGTGGCAACGTGCAGCTACATGGAACTCCCCGAAACCCAAGAACGTCTCAAGTTCTCCATCAAGGCAATGGACACACTCATGACCACGGTCGACAGCGACGCATCCATCCCCAAGCCCGGCGGTCTTCAAAGCTACCGCGCTGCGCACCAGGAGTGGCTCACCGAGATGTATGGAAAGGGCATCACGAAGTTGCAAGAACAGTATGTTACTGCGGCCAGGTATTTGACGGATCCCTCGCGCACCGCTGAGTATGGGGCTCTGCCGCAGGTCATTCGAGATCAGGTTGATAAGTTGGCTCACCCTACTAATGGTGAGGCCGAGTCCAGGTCGCTTTGCGGCGGGAGTCTTGTGTGGCCTGCTTGAGCCTTGGAAACTGGGAAAGCGCCGTGGAATTATCTATAATGTACATTCATCGCCTTTAAGTGCATTGTAGATATACAAAGCGCTGTTTTGTTCCGTTTTGTTTGGTTGTTATTTTCTTGGTTACTGTTTTGGCTTTTCCCCTCGATTGGCGAAGCCAGCCACCATAGGCAAGTACACGGTGTGCAGATGATATTATTCGCCTAGTCTCGGGGGGAAAAAAGTCAGACATTTTGAAGTCCATCCTGAGCTCACCATTAAAGCAAGTCGGTCGATCCCCGGCAAGAGTAGCGTGATTGGGTTGTATAGAATTCAGGGTACCTGTTGAGCGGCTGAGAAAAAAGTTTGGATTCTGTTGCGGCGCATGGCCGGGAGGGAGAGAAAGCAGGGAAGCTACTTAGGCTGACAAGCTTTGGTTACGGTACTCGTGGCTGCTGCTGCACAATTTTATTGGTCTCACGCTCAATGGGTACACAGCTGTAGTGAAGGCAGTGTCGAGATGCATGGAGGGCATGATGGTATTTGAAACTGGCTCGTCGAGCTCATGATAGCAGCCAATAGCACCGAAGCTGCCGCGACTGTCCGAAGTCGCACGAGTATTGGCCCTTGCGACCGGGGCGGGCACTTTTGCCCGCTGTCGGCGTAGTGTTATACAAGGTGCTCCGTGGAAATATTCACCGGGATCGAGTGGCGAGGGAGATTTCGGGGGATCTGTGCGGATGGCTCTTTTTGTTTCTCCCTCACGCCCCTGAGTGGTCCTCTGTAACAAGTGGCCATCATGGGCTGATATTTGCTTATTCCTCACATATCCGGGGAAGCCGGCGCGTCCAGTTGAGTGCCGCCGGCCCCCCTCCCCACCTCCCTCTTGTGTCCGTCTGCGGCTATCCGAGCCATACCCCCACCAAATCTTCCGACGCAGGCCGAAATGGTTCCGTCAGGCTGCATCGTCAACAGGAATGCTGATTGGACCGATCGACGTTGACGCGTCCGTCGGACATGGGCTAAAGTTGTCGAGCAGTCCTGCGACCTGCAGTAATCACCGCAACTTTGATCCTAGGGGGAGGCCACGGAAGGATTGTCTTGAAAGGCGGAGACTTTACTCCCGCACCCAGCCAAGAACAACCGAATGACATTAGCGGTAACCGTTCACAGTCAGTTACCCAAGGCTCGTGCATTTTGTCTGACAAACTTGAGCGCTCCCCGGGCTGAGGCTGGCCAAGGCGCTTGCTGCGCAGGTTCAAAGCTGAGCTCTCGGGATGCACACATTAGACTAGCTGACTGTTCAATCAGGCCACTGCACAGCCAAAATCGTACAGCCACCTCGGTTCCCAGAGTTGCGTACTGACACCGATCAACCCCCCCGCGTACCTATGTATATTATCGCGGGGTTTGCCTGAGATCTCAGGAGGAATCCATATCAGCTGGTGGCGGCAAGCCCTAGGCATCGCGATCTGACTCTTAGATATCGCAATCGGAGAATGCTAAGACTCCTAGGGCTAAACTGCCTGATCTGATGATAGCATGATGAAAAGCCGCTCGCATTTGCAGCCAATATGAGAACAGGGTACTTAACATCCCTGAAAACATGTCCCGCAACACCACCGCCATCTCCTCTGCCATGGCCCGCAACATGAATACCACCACGCTCATCGGCATGTCCCGCCGCGAGCCTCACCAAGCAGAGGAAGTGGTTACTTCCAAGGAGCCGAAGAAGCCGGTCGGAGAGAGAAAGGGAAAGGGAAGGAAGCCGAAGCCTGGGAAGAGCTCAGGCAAGGAGCCAAAGAGGGCGAAGAAGACGAAGAAATCCCGGGTTGGGAAGTCGATGGAGCGTCATGGTGATGCCCACCAGCACGACCGGCGATGCACTACAAAGTGCACGCCGAAGCCGAAGCCGGTGAATTCTCCCGAACCTTTGTGGTTGTGATTGACGCTGATTTGTGCCGTAGGTTGTGTCCCAGCCCTATTGCAGCTCTCCGGGATCGCCATACACCGTCTTGAACTTCGCCACGGTCTGCTGCCCGGACAAGGACGGCACTATCGGATGCTTCTTCCCCATCGGCGACCCGCGCAAGGGAAATTGTCAGTAGTGGGTTGTGGACAGGGAAGAATCAGGGGGGCTCGAAAATAATTCCCTCCCATTTGTGACACCACCTAGGTAGCATCTTTCCAGTAGTACTATTCGTTCCAGCAGGAATCTTACTATGAAGTGACCGTGTTCAACCGAAATACCCACCCTCACAACCAATGTTTCTTCAGAAACTCAATCCCCTCCTTCACCCACGGCTCATCTAGCCCACACTCCAGATCAAACAAATGCGGGCCCGGCTCAACCGTATACTTGACCGGCGTCTCCGGAAGCGCTTCCCGGATTCTCGCAACAACCACATCCGCCCCCGCTTTCGGAACCTGTCTGTCGTCAGTAAACCACACACTTAATTACTCCATTTCACTCCTAAAACTTCCGAACAGAAAAAAAGAACAAAAACAAAAGCAAGAGGAGGAAGAAGAAAAACTCACCAAATCATCCCCCTCCCCCTGCAAAACCCAAATCGCCGGAACCCTCCACCCCCCCTCTACCGCAACCCCCAACGCCCCCGTGATGCCCAACCGCTCATCCCCACCCATCATCTCCCGATGCCTCCCCGTCTTACACATGGCCTCCACCAACTCCTTCCCCTCCGGCCACGGCGACGACATTCTCACCCCCAACTCTCCCCTCCTCACCTTCGCCAAATACTCATCCACTACCCTCTCGGCATCCAAGTTCCCGACTGTACGCGGGTTGTACGCCTCAGCATCAGGATATTGCGCTGGATACGCCGCCGCAACAGCCTTAATTTTCGCGTGGGAATTGAATAACAGTCCAGCTTGGATGGAGAGGTAGCCACCGGCGGACTCGCCGATTGCTGCGAGGCGGGTTAGGTCGGGGGTGGGGAGGGGGAAGGAGTGGGCCCCGGGAGGCGGGGAGTGCAGGGCGGAGGGGAAGGAGGTGTGCAGCCAGGTGAAGAAGTCGGAGATGTCGGTGAGGATATCGGCGCCGGTGGATTCGGGAATGAGGCGGTAGGCGGGGGAGATGATGATGGCTTGGGTGGTGGTGGCGAGGTCGATGAGCCTGGGAGGGGGTTATAGGGGTTAGTTGGGTTGGGTTGGGTTAGCGGGGGAGGGAGGGGAGGGAAAGGGAGGGAAAAGAATAGGAAAGAACAGAAAAAGGGAGATGGGATTGGAATTGCGGGAAGGGGGATATTGAGATAGGCTCACCAGCGCGCAAAGAAGGAGGGGTCCGGGTTGGTGCCGACGATCAGGGCACCGCCGTGGAAATGGACGATGATGGGGTAGGATTTGTCGGGGTCCGGTGTGAGGGACTTGGGGATCAGCACGGCCGCTTCAAAGGAGATGCCGTCCAGCGTCTTGTAGACGAGGTTGATGCGGTTGAAATGGGCTGAGAGGTGGACCGACATTTTGCGTGTTTGGAATCTGCTATGCTAATTGATGAGATGGAAGCTGAAAGTTGGCGTGAGGTTCAGGTCTATTTAAACTTTGGCGGCCGGAGCCCCCGCGGATGTAGGTCTCGGCGCGCCGCGGGAAGGAGCGTTGATGTGTCATCGGTGGCTTGGATGCCCGCCTTCTTCCTGCTGTGGAACAACGTGAGCCCAATTCGCACCTCTCCTCCGTAACACAATGGAACTAGGGTGCTAGCTTCCAGGGCCCTAAATTTCTAGCCAACGGTAGCCGGTAGTCTTATCGAACCCGAATCTGTCTCCGATCTCACCTCAGCGTGCCAGCATCTTGAATGCAACCTTGATGTGCGGCTGATACCACAGCAGGCAATCATAGGCACTTAATTGAATTGGTAGTCGAATTTATACGGTACCTGAATACGTGTCTTTCCCATCGCTGAATCACCAAAACACAATCCTCCTCAACCGTCTACTTCAACGCCCTCCAAAGCGCATCCGGAACCTCCCAGATCCCCCCCAGCTCACTCCTCCGAATAATAACCCATCTCGGTTCCGTCGCATGCTTCAAATGGAATTCCCGTTCAACATCATTATATCCCTCATAGTTGTTCCTCTTCCCAGGAGCATAATAATTAACCTGCATATACACCACTGAACACAGCACAGGCATGCGTTTCACCGCATCGGCCATGGCAATCAACAATGGCACATAAGTATCTGCATCCGGCACGCAGCGGTATTCGCAACTGGGACGCATCCCATTCTCTCTGTCCCATGCGAGTTCAGGCGCCCAGTTGGATGTATCTGAGTCTGCTGAGTCAAAGGGGGCGAATTCCTCGTCTGGGTCATCCGAGAGACGCTCGTCTGTTCCGAGGGCGTCGGAGGGGTTGCCTGTGAAGTGCCATTGTCCGTCGGGGGTGGTGTGTGAGTGTTGGAGGTGGAAGGTTTGGAGGGATGGCCATGGGTCGTTGGGACTGGTGGCTGGGTCGAGGGCGAATACTTCTTTGGAGATGATGAAGTATCCTTTAGAGTGAGGTGTTTGAGGTAAGGTAGGAGGGAGAGGTGGTGGATGGAGATGCTGAATTTGTCGGTGGGAGAGGACGGGTCGAGGAAGTTGCCTGGGTCGAACTGGTGGTTGAATGGATCGGTGTCTTCCCAGGTGATGATTAGTGTTGTGAGCTGAGTGAAAATGAGGTTGGATGTGGCGAGGACGGATGTCGCTGCGGATGATCTGATAGCTCGTCGTAGGTCAAATAGTCTTCGCGGGGGGGCGACAACCCTCCATGTTATGTGTCCGACGTTCGGAAGAGCGGCAGCAACTACGGGGAGCATAGTTGGGTCGATGCGGCGGTACACTTAGTGCACGAGCTGAGTGATTGCGGGGACTGATGGGAGAAGTTGATGTACTTGAAGTCGTTGCGGATTCGCCAAATGGGTTCGCCTAGGTGCCAGTGTGCGGGTACGTGTCTTCCAGAAGGCTCGCCCCAGTCGGCATGACTAGCCGCCACCCATGCCGTTGTACTGGGCGTAGGTATCCGAGAAGTAGACAGTACCGAGTTTATCCTAGGTGAATAAGCCATTAAGTGACCGTTTAAATTATGGGCGACCAACGGACCGTATCCATAAAATAAGCCAGTCAGATTATAAGCCGTCCAGGAAAGTAAAACTTTCGTCGGGGGGCTCCTTCCCTAAAAACAGCCCCAGGGGTGAAAGTTACGATGGATTTCAGACCCACCCCTTGTAAGCGGCTCATATCAAAACGAGCCGCTTACAGACAGCTCATTCGTAGGAGCTAACAACGGACCGTCAGATAGGGCTCATGAGCTGCTTATTGGCCTGGGGGTTATTCGGTACTAGACGCCGCAGGCTTCGACTTTGATGAAGAGCTGGCCTTCGCCGGGGAGCTGGAGCGGGACATCTTCGAGCGTCAGGGGCTCGCCGCTGCCTTTGAAGGCGGCTCGCTTGTAAATCCTTGGGAGAACCATAGTGGTGTTTGATGGTCTAGGGTTGAAGCGGAAAGGCCGAGTACGATTACGTAAATAATATTATATTTCCATCTATAATCTTATAAATGCTTTTTTAAGCTCTTTATAGAATATCTTGTTTAAGATGATAAACGTTACAATCTAGACTTTACGCAACCTTCGTTCCTTTATTGTCAATAACCCCGCGACGTACTGCCTTACAGTCTGACCCACCTTAGGTACAGGTTATAATACTGTTCTGGAGCCGAGCGAGATCTGTTCCGTGTATACTGGTCCCGATGGGATGATTATCGTCGTTAGTAGGTCTCTGCCGCAGTACTGTGAAGCTAGGAACTGACGTGCGGTAGTCTCCGATGTCAAGGATCGAACGGACGTTGCGACTTTCAGCTTTCAGGTTATACGCATCTGGAAAGGTAAAGGCGTCAGTTGCGAAGGTTCCAAGGCGATCTCGAGAATGAAGACTGCGACGACGTCTGACTTCTTTAACGAGCTATTCTGCTCGGTTATGCAGTGGATGTCAGAGGACTTAAATTCAGTGTTCATGAGGTAAATGTAGTACTAGCCAACAGTTCCGTAGGATAACCAAGGCGAGAGAGTAACTTTGGCGGGAGATGCGGCCTATTATTTGTTACCAAGTAGGCTAACTTCCTTCATCGCTACCTGATAGAATACTGATAACGGTAAAGATAGAGGGCAAGGTCTTAATTAAGCGTTGGCTGATGTGGACGGATTAGTAGTGTAACTCTTAAGGATTAGGGAGGAGGGTATTAATGTCCAGGAGACCTTACGTACTTATAAGACTGAGGTGTTTACCCGGGGTAAAAAGGCCGCATTAGAGTCCTTAGGTGATGCTAATGCCGTCATGACAATATAAGATATAAGCAAGTCGCGCCAGGCGAAGCAGGGATTGGCTAAATAATCGATAAAGGGATAATGTGATGCCTATTATTATTATTAAACTCTTAGACTGTTATCCTGTGCCTAATCCGCTATACGTCTAGATATGATAAATAAGGTTAGAACTAGCCTCTAAATTCAGTTAAGAACCCTAAAGACTAAGTTGCTGGTCTTCAAGGAAGTGTACACGCGTCAGGTGCTTAGGCGGGAATTTAAGCTAGAGCCACTGTCACTACAAGTGATACTTCTCTCTTCAGTCCTTAAGCAGCTGTATGCTAACATCAGTTTTATAATGTAACGCCTAAAGGTGCCTTCTATCCCTCAGGCTACGTCTCTAACAGTAGCGGTTGCTGTAAGACCGGCAAAAAATGCTCGGGACCGCCCCTTAGCTGTCCAGATGGATCCGAAATCTCTGGTCTCGATTACGTCGTTAATAAGAGGGTCTTAGGAGTGATAAGGATACGAGCAGTCAGATGTATCAGCAACACAGCTTTCACCTAGCAGGTCAGTCAATTAACCTTATGTCTGAGTTTACATCTTTAGTGAAGAAACTTCTACCTACACATAGTGCTTATAGTGGGTAATCTTGTAGTTAAACTCCACACACCTAGGACGCTGCTTCGATATTACATCATGTGGAGTGCCAAATTCACTTCTATACTAACGGGATATATTCCTTACGGCTGGATATCCTAACAATCCAGATAGAAACTAGCCTTACATAACTAATAACGGCGATCTAGTGAAACTACATTCCAGATCCTTATTTTCCATTGCCAAAGCTCGCTGCCAGGTGCTAACCGTCAGGCGAGAATGTTACTGAGTGCACATAGCCATTATTGTGGCCTTCCCAAGTCTGGAGGCACTGGCCTGTGGCTATATCCCAGATCTTTATAGTTCTGGAGGCACTGGCCTTTGGCTATATCCCAGATCTTTATAGTTCTGTCGTCTAAGCCCGATGCCACGTTTTGACCGTCGGGTGAGAATACTACTGATCCTATATCGTTCGTATAACCCTCGCAAGTCTGGAGGTACTGGCCTGTGGCTATATCCCAGATCCTGATTGTTTTGTCGCCCGAGCCTGATACAAGGTGCTGGCTGTCAGGCGAGAATGCTACCGAGAATATAAGGTTTGTGTGGCCTTTCAAAGTCTGGAGGCACTGGTCGGTGGCTACATCCCAGACCCCTATAGTGTTGTCATCCGAGCCTGATGTAAGGTGCTGGCTGCCAGGCGAGAATTGTACGGAATTAACCTCGCCGGCATGGTCTGTTAATGCCCGGAAATGCTTGCCGCTGACCACATCCCAGATGATGATGGTATTATCTTGTAAGCCTGATGCGAGGAGTTAGCTGTCAGTTAAGAATGCCACTAAGTAGATTATGCTGCTATGTCCTTCCAGCATTCATTCACCTAAGTTGAAATTAACTCTTAGTAGCAGTGGGCCGTCGATATCGTCCTGTGTATTAACTAAGCGGATGGAATGTTAAGGTTTTAATAAGTCATGCATAAACTTGTCTTTAAAATAGCCGTGCTCCGCAAAGTAACATACATCTGGGCTGCTTTCATAGGACCGAACCTTAACGTGGATGGCCGTGTTAAAGCGGGACAGCTGGAGGTATGTCGGAGTATCTACAGTGGGTCTTAAAAAGTCTGTGTGCACAGGCCACCCCACTAACTTCCCCCCTCCAAACACCCATTCTTCAAACATCCATTTCTCTGTCGTTATTATAGCAATCAGAGTGAAAGTAGTATCAAAATAAAGCTAAGAAGATTCCATATAATATTTAGTATACTAGCCCCTAGCTCTGCGCACCGTAAGCCGCTGACAAGGAATTGAATCTAAAAGGCCTCTAATAAAGTCCGGATTTATAACATCTTACACTTCCTTGATCTACGCTTTTGCAAGCTCTTTATCTGCTTTATTCTCCTTCAGATCTTCAAATTTAGGATGTAATTAATACACTAGCTCTTTTAAACGCTTTTAAATATGCTCGATTGGGTTTAGGTCTGGGCTGTAAGGTGGCTAATTAATAAGTGTAATCCTATAGCTTACTAGATAACCTAAAGAGTCCTTAAAACGATAGATAGATGCATTATCCTGTTAAAATAACCTCTTATTAGCTCTGTTAGAGTTTAACGTAAGGAGTAGGCTTTCTTTTAATGCTTAGATATAGCTGAAAGAGCTATATCCCTACTTTGGAGAGTCCTTATCTTTTTTTATGAAGATAAGTTTAGACTTCTTACTCTTTTAGATAGCTGCCTATACTATAAATGAAAGAGAAGCAGCTTGTTAGGTCTGGTTAACGAATTGGCGATAAACTTCTTATGGCCGAATTAGAAAACCTATCTAAAGCCTTTATTTGGATTGCTTTAAATAGAGTATTCGTCAGTATAAATTGCCTTAATAAGCTTTTACTCTCACGGCTTCTAAGTATAGCAGTAGGTATATTAACAGTATGTAAAACCTTCATTAAGCTTCGGCCTTTTAAAAGAACGCTAATGCTTTAACTTAGAAGCCTAAATAATAAGCTAAAGTGCGCTGAAAGAGATGTTAATGTTATCTTCACGTATTAGACGTAAAGTGTTTTCCATTTGATTTTCAGATCCTGATGGATATATATTACGACCTGCACCCGACACAGGCCTCGAGAGGACTGGCGCGGGTTAAGACAGAACGTATGGCAGGACGCCAACAGGTAATGGGCGTTCCAAAGACGGCTTGCTGAGCTAGCACTCCTAGACGGGGGTTCAATGTCACTGTAGGTCGTTGTCACTATAATGCACAGAGGTGAGTCTGAACAGTAGGACACAAATGAACAATTGAATACTAGCGTGAGGAACCAGAGTCCCTCACGGTGGTTGTGGGCACAACCATGACTATCTATACCAACCGGCCAGGGGTACCTCGTACCTTGCTCAGTGGTTTGTTGCTCAGTGAGGAACTGAGCAACCCACCACTGAGCACTTCTTGCTCAGAGGTCTTACAGACGCTCAGCAGGTGAGCACTTTCGCCAAGACTGAGCAACTGCTGGTTGGTCGTAGGGGCTTCGGGTCTTTGCACCCCTGGCCCAGTGCGCAGTACCGTGCGTACTGTCTTCCTGCACTGTTCCTTGTGCGGGGGATTCGTCGGGCCGCTCCGGCCCAAGCGACGGCCTGCAGGGTCGTCACAATATAATAAGTGATTTTACACTTATCCACACTGCTAAATTTCGTAAGGTAGCCACTTTTAAGTAAATAATTTAAGGATTAATAATACTGTAAACGTTTAAAGGTCGTATTAATAGTGTTACTATAGATGTGATGATCGCGTGTAACTTGGCCCTTTAATGTACTAGCTAATATAGCTAAGATAATGGAAGAACGGGCTTCTTTTGATAACTTCTAGTTAAGGCTGCGATTTCCGGTTATTTCAGTGTTAAAAGCTCTAAAATTAAGAGCTATAACAAATAATGGTGGGTGGTAGAAAAAGGGGGGTGGTTACGACGCGTTATAAAATTTGTTTTAAAAGTAGCCTGTACATACAGATTTTTTAACAGGGATTATAGTGAAATGTCTTCTATCTATACTTTTAACCTTTCGGCACTGTCTATACCGTCTGGAAAAGTGTATAGAGAGAAATTATATATGTAGCGTAACATATAGTCGATTAAGTCTAGTACGTCCTCTTCTCTATATAATAAGTATAAGAGATATAACTTAATGTTTAAATGTTATACTAAAGACTAAAAAACCATAGTGGAGAGAGATTTACTTAACAGTTTATTTTAGTAATTAGCTGAAATATAGCTTATAATACCCTTTATAGTTAGAAAGTGTTAAACTATACGCAGTTATAAGGCTATATAAGCCTTCTAGGCTTTTAGTTTAAAGGGTTATAAGCAGTATAGGGACTATTACTTTAATATATACCCTTTAGTGTAATTCAAGTAACCCTGTTACAAGCCAGAGGCTTACAGGGCCCTACAAGTTTAATAAGTCTATAGGCTTTATTAGATTAGGTCACTTTAGGCTTTTATTTCAGGCTACTGGCTAGAGCATGACGGATTACAGCGCTTCTGCGTACCCTGCACTTGTGGCTTATATACCTTGTAACGGAATTACAGGGGGTTATCCCTTATATTATAACACTTATAAGCTTATAAAATTTCTATTATTTAAAATCACTCTCTTAACCTAACTAGCATTTCTTATTTTTAGGGTTAGGGTTATAGTGCCCTGTAATTATACCACTTAAAGTAATATAGTGACTTAAGGCGTTTGTGTAGGCTGACCCTGTTATTCTTTTTAAGCTCTATATATAATATTACTATAGCCGCTTTTATATATAGCGATGCGTTCTCTGGCACGTGCTACTGTTAAAAAGGAGCCGCGCTGCGCAGTTCTTTAAACTGCGATTCTTTTAATTAATTATCTGATAATTTTTACTATAAAGACTTCTTATTAAAAGCCTAGTGACATTCTGGCCCTTTAATTAAAGGAAGATAACTTAATCTACAGTCGTGTTTCCTTTATTATTCTATATTAGGCTCTGTTTTATGCTAAGCACCGTTATATATTAGTTTTTGTTCCATATTAAGTACGTATCTGTTTTTCTACATTAGTTACATTTATATCCCTCTGATCGGAGGACCAGTAGTCTGGGAGTTGGCCTTTTAGGCCGACTGTAACATTCTATAGATATAGTTCTCTTTATAGTTTCTTCCTTATTACACCATCACATTAGTTTACTAGAAATAGTAATTTCCTTTCTATAAGCAGTAAGTTAATTATTATATTAAGCGCTAGCTAAAGTTACCTTACTAATTAAGTTAATTAACCTTAATGTTAAAAGTTACCTTATTAACAGTCGCGCTTTTACTTACTACCTTATAAATGCTCTTTAAGCTTTAGCATTACAGAGGATAAGCGAGCTAATAAGAGCGTTCAGATACACTTAAAATATATTAAATGTAAGTATTTTTATTTCTTACTTATAAAGGTATTATATAGAGCCTTGAAGTTAATTAATTATAAGTATTAATATATAATGGTAGCATTTAAGTTCAAGCACCCGGAAACGGAACACTACCTAAAGCGGAACAATAACACTACACAAAACCCACAAATTCCTACCCCCACAACACAACCATTACTTAGTCAATTAAGCTCAAACTTGAAACATAAGTTTTCATATATGAGGGTAATATAAAATCAAAGTTTTGGATTTTTAGAATCTTTTTCCATAACGAAATATCAATTTTGAAGTCTTGAAAGTCAACATCTGTTAAGACTTGCATTATATGTATTATGCAAGCAAGATAAATTCTTCTTATATATATTAATACTTTAACACTTTTAAAATAATATTTTGCATTTTCTTTATTTATAATTAAATTGTATAACATATTATATAATTTTGAATATAGAGAAAAAACAAAGTTAAAAACGGCAATATTATTAAACCAAGTAGTAAAAATAAAATGGAAAATGTTTTTAAGATTCTGTAATTGATATATTACTATATAAAATTGCTGGCGTCGCTTCGTTCGTCATTACGCGACGGCCCTTCGCTACGCTACGGGGCGCTCCATTCCTCACTTTCGCTCCTGGCAATTTTAGCGTAGGATATTAAGCATATTTTAATAAGTATAGCGAACAAAGCGACAGAAACCTGTCCAGAGGCTAATATATCTGTTTAAAAACGTTAAAGAAATATTAAAAAGAATAATAATTAAGGTTAAGAAAAGTAATATTTTTAAATAAATCTTAGTTTTTATTAATTGTGACGACCCTACAGGCCGTCACTTGGGCCGGGGCGGCCCGACGAATCCCCCGCAGAAGGAACAGTGCAGAAAGACAGTACGTACGGTACTGCGCACTGGGCCAGGGGTACGAAGACCCGAAGCCCCTACAACTAATGAGACGGTGCTCGCAGCATGCCGAGCAGAGCGCTTACGTAATGCAGAGTGCTCGCTCTGCGAGCACTTGCAACACCACGATCAAGGTACAAGGTACCTCTTAGCTAGTTAGTATAGATAGTTATGGTTGTGCCCACAACCACCGTGAGGGACTCCTGGTTCCTCACGCTAGTATTCTATGTTCATTATGTCCTACTGCTCAGACTCACCTCTGTGCATTATAGTGACAGCGACCTACAGTGACATTAAACCCCCTGTTTAGGAGTGCTAGCTTAACAAGCCGTCTTCAGAACGCCCCCTACTTGTTAGCGTCCTGCCATACGTTCTGTCTTAACCCGCGCCAGTCCTCTTAAGGCCTGTGTCGGGTGCAGGTCGTAATATTAATCTTATTTTATAAAGTTTATAAGCTTTAATTTTTAAGGTTTACATACTTTATTTCATAAGGTTTAAAAGAAATAATAAAAAGAATAATAATTAAAAATAAATCTTACTTTTTAAAAACTTTATAAAATAAAGCTTATAAGCTTTATTCTACAGGGTTTAGAGGTTTTATTTTACAGGATTTACAGTTTTTATTTTATAATTTACAATTTACAGTTTTTTTTTTCACTTTCACAAATGCAATTCGAACTGGAAACCTTTTAAATTTATATTACGCTATTAACCACTATAATTACGCTATTAACCACTATACTATTTCTATTTCTATCTATGAAAAACTAAAGGTTTTTTTTAACTTAACTGGGTGAATTAGAGTAATAATTTAATAATTATTAATTATAAGCTTACATAATTAAATAATACGTTTCAATATGCATCACATGATGTGGAATCTGATTTTCACATTGTTTTCAGGGTTAGGGTTAAGTAACGGGAAATATTCAGGTTTAAAGTGAAAAAATCATGACTTTTATATTTATTATTTAAGTTTAAACAGTCATATCTTTGTTATTATAAGCTGTATAGTAAAAAGAGTTTCAACTTTGTATTATACGTAATAAAATGAATGGGAAACGTAATTATTACTTCTTATTATACTACTTATTGACAGGTTATTATTATAGTAACTATTATTATCTAACTTTAAACATCAATATCTTTCTCAATTTAAGCAATATGGTAAAACTGATTCAAGTTCTGAATTCTACATAATAATTCATATAATAAACGTGGGTAATAGAACTTATTATATTACTTATTAACTAGTTATTATTTAAATAATTGTTATTATTAGACTTTAAACAGTAATATCTTTCTTATTATAAGCTTTATAGTAAAACGAATTCCCGTTCTGAATTCTAGGTAAAAATCTACGTATAAAACCCCCTTCTTTGATTAGATTTAGCCTTGTTTTTATTTCCGAATAACGTGTGTGATAAGCGAACGAGCTAGACAAGCGAGCGAGCCACTTTAACAAATTTTGGTGGGCTGTGCGTAAAAAGATCATAAAAAATTGTTAAGGCCGCTAACAATTTACTAGCGTCTTTTCGCGCACAGCCCACTAAAATTTGTCAAAGTGGCTCGCTCGCTTGTCTGGCTCGTTCGCTTATCACACACGTTACCCATTTGTTAATTTTTTCAAACGCTATTAACTCCTGAACCATAACCCTAACCCTGAATCTGACTTCAGATTTGGACTCCTGGTCACGTGACGTATCTGAAAACATATCATATCACGTGATTTGGGGCCCGAGTAGGGGCCCGAGCGGAAGGGCCTGAGCAGACCCACTTTTGATAATGAACCGACCAGTCCTAGGTCGAGTTGAATTTCCTTATCAGTTTTGACTGAATTTCCCATAGTAATTTTTTT
>Ga0247780_1000483_pt1 | contig 37164 bp, 31 predicted proteins | sample UWRJL079202R5_FD_179927 | JGI IMG/M metagenome (GOLD analysis project Ga0247780, IMG submission 179927) | Plant litter microbial communities from Arlington Agricultural Research Station in Wisconsin, United States - UWRJ-L079-202R-5 | ecosystem: Environmental > Terrestrial > Plant litter >...
GGGAATTGACCAATCCCTGTCGGTTTGTGGTACGTACCGCCGTTGGGAAAAAAAGTGTTTCTTCAAAATGATTAGTGTCGGCAACAGCAACCACCAGCAGAATGCTCACTATAAATTGCGCTGCCACTGATGTGATAGCGCGTGCCAAGGCACTTGTTGGGTTCCGTTCTGGAAGATAAATATCAGTAATGCTCGCCAGAGACGATGATGTCTGCGAGGAGACTCACAAGAAAGTATGCCGCCACGAAGTAAAAAGGCAGTCTGGTTCGAAAACTCTGTCTTCCGAAATCATGATCAGAACTGGTCAGGGAATGGCGTGCCGTGAGACTTATTTAGATAAAGCGGACAGCTAGCTGACCGTCTGCCAAAATACAGGTAGATCTGAGCATATTTCTGTTGAAGCAATCAGTGTCCGTCAAGTACAATCGTTCATCCGCATCGAGAATACCTTCCTACTGGATATTGCGCTGAGACTAAACGCCACAAACGCGTGCCGAAGCACATTGGGTTTTTATTCTGCCCCCAAAGCTGTTAAACTTTGCCAGGCAGGAACCATAGTTGTCAGATCTCACGAGAATGCAGAGTCGCTAGGCGAACTCTGCGGATTGGCAGCCTTGGCCGACGATAAAATGCAGAGACCACGCATGGTCTCCGCAGGAAAGGCATTCTTTCCCTCTAAAAAGACCGTCAGCACTGTCGGTTTGACCCGGTAACCAGGGAATACCGACGGGGAAAGAACGCAACGGTGCTGGGGAGGAGTTTTTTCTGTTGACTATAAGTTATTGACCAGAGCACACGACATTACTCAGGATACTTACAAATGCGAAGGTACCTGGGTAACCGACGCGGACGAGCTTTTGTGCTCTGAAGGGATGGAGAGCTGCCGAGCCAGCCCTGCAAACAGAGCGAACTCGGACAGATTGAGTATCGAGGCATGATGTGACGAAGACATTGGCAGTGCGAAAATGGCAAGTTTTTAAAGGTGACGGCCGCGTAGCGGCCGCCGCAGAGGGATTTCGCGATCTTGAGATGACTCGAAGAAAAGCCCTAGAGAGAGGTTGGTGGGGAGAAAGTCGAGTTACTTTCGTGGCAGTGGAACCGTGATCTGGGCAACTAGCAAGTCTGCGAAGGAAGGTATGAACTACAAGACCGATAGTGCTAGGGGCAAATGAGTCCCCGAGGGAAGGAACGAAGGTTGGTGGGTGTGCCCATCGTGAGCTCGGCCTTGTTGACTGGAACCCGCTGGAGCGATCGACGAGGACTACGGCAAAACACCATCTCCTCCGCCTACTCTACTCTTGTACCTTAGACTTTCATCCTTCCTCCAGTCGGATGAGAAACAGAACCTGTGGATTGAGATGACAACAAAACCGTCTAACTTCTCTCCAAATCGGAGACGAACAGCTTGACAACCCCCAAAGAATCGATAATGACTCGAATAGAACAAAACGTTGCTTAACTTTGAATGGCTTCTTCTAAGAGCAAAAGTTTTCTCTCAACTACTGTACAAACGAATGTGTTTCTATTCTGAGGGAGAATGTTGCAATTTTTGTGTAAACATAGGCTCGGCAGGTGGATGTGGATGGGGTGGCCGAGCCTCAAGATCCTGCTTGAGCAATCAAACACTCCCTCCCGTTGTAAACATAGAGATACGCACTCAATGGGTATGTTATTCCACGTCGTATACTTCGCGGGTCTCGAGTCAACACATCGGTATATACCCTTACTCCGCCCCCAATATCGCCAGTAACAAGCTTCCCAGGTTCTCGGCGCCATGGCAACTCCCGTTGGTTCGAGGATGAGCCGACTCGGATCAAAGTCATTGTTCCGCAAACGAGTCGTACGCAACGCGATATGCGTCTTCCCGAGACTCGATGTCTACGCCACTCCAGTCCTGGTACCCGGCACGCCCGCTTACCTGCTCATACCAGGTGGTTGGTGCTGTGAGACGTGTGTAATCCGTACTTCCCGAACGATAAAGCACGGTTCCGGACGGCACACACGAAAGTCTAGACGTCCGGTTTCCTAGACCTTGTTCTTTAAGACATTGATTATTAATTTGAAGCTGTCCGGGTCACTGATGACAGGCGGTCTGGCAGGAGCAAAAGACCGGTTTTCCCTAGATATAAAATATGCACGTAAGTCTCGTATGGACAGGGCCAAGAAACACGAGAATAGCTCAGAATAGGTCGCTAACGGCCGCATCAAGCACATGCGTGGGTAAGGTGGCAGATCTCGATGACTGTAAGTGACGTGACTGTTGGCGGCATGATATGCTGGCTGTCGTTGGCGTTGGCGGTCCCTTGGCTGGCAGACACCCACATGCCCACATGCCTTGGCAACAACCTGCGAAAGAGGAAGGCGTGAGAGAGAGCCTCCATTTCTCCACGACTTCTAAGTGGCTCCTGGTCTTGACCGTAGTCTGGTTGTCTCCACCAAAAAACTTGGCTCGCATGCTTGCGTCTCCTGGTTTCGACTTCATTCGCTATGAGCGCTGAACTGAGATCAGCACATCGCCGATCAGAGGAGGCATTTCTCACTGAGCGGTATTGATCTTGCATCATTGCGTGCCGTTCGGACCAGCAACTCTCGGGCTTCAGCACTGTTGCTGTGCTACGGAGGTTTCGCAGAACTGCGGGTTGCTAATCCGTCCGTGGCAGTCCGAGGCTCAAGCAGAGGAAGTCAAGCTGGTATTGCGAGCAACACGTCACTGGCCCTACCTACCCAAGTTGTGCGAAGGTGAAGGTCGGGATGCGGCTGAGATGCTCGTGGCATGGAATCTTGGCGGCATCGATGGTGTGCTGGCAAAGCCCCTCCCCAGACCATATTGCCAGCCCTAGGGCGTCCCGGCAACCCGACCTGGCTCGGCACAACAGTACCAGGCTTGTAGCTTGGTCGGCATAGTCTACGGACTAAGGTAAGCGCTCCCGTCTCGTGGACCACGGCGTACCGGGCGAAATATCGAACGTTGCACGAAATCAAATTGAAACGCCGCCATATGAGGATCTGGTGCCCTGGAGCTTCTACGTTACGAACTCCCAAGACCCTCGAATTCTGTGAGACATACGCGATGGACCTGACAGGAAACGCCTGCAGGTCTCTGCAACCGAAGCCAGGCATCCTGGCTCGCTTCGACACCAGATTGGTGAAGTTTCATTCCGATCTTCGCTACAGGCGGTCTCGCTCAGGTTGCTGTCTCCTAGCACGGGGCGTTCCGGGGCTGCATTCTTTTGCGCGTAGGAGCTTCCAGGCCATCAGCCAGCGGCCAACCTCGCCAAATGCACTCCGGCCGGCATGTGTGGAGTGTACGGATTTACACAACGGCTGCGGTGGTTGGACCGACTCGAGGGAGTCGAAAGCGCTTTGCACGACGCATCTTGCCGGCGTGCCGGGGTAGCTGCTGAGCTTAGCAGTGAGCTCTAGCTGAACCCCTCTTCCAATATGCAATGCGGGGTCCTCGAGGTTCCAAGGAGCACCATCGCAGCTCGAGGTCAAGCAATACGAGCCATTTTTCCCCTTCTCAGGGACGGAAGCACCATTGGATGACGCCATAAACCTACTGACAACGCAGGATCCGGGAAGAAAGTCGCCTCGGTGTGGTTACAGTTCCCGGCAAAACCAGATGGCGGTGGGAGGATTCTCGTTCGTCTGTTCTCGACCTGATGTTTGTTTGATGTCGGCGCGCGGGCCCATTACGTACAGTTTTCCTCGACGCAAGACCTGTGGCTTCTGTGGGGAGGGAGTTCTTGCAGTCCCCGCGCCAACTGTTCAGCTTCCAGGTTTGTGCTGACCTGTTTCTCTGGACACGAGCCTTTGCGGGCCTGCTTTTGGGATCCTGCACCAGGTTTCCGAGTCCGACCAATCAATTATTCCGGTCGGGCGAAAACAGTCGCCGCGGTCAGCGTCTCGACCAGTGAGCAGCGACTTGGCTCTCAGCCACGTCCCTCCTTAGTCACATACAGCGTCTCTCGGCAGTAAAAGCCCCAGATTCTCTGCACTAATGCAGACCTCGCCCAAATTTCGTGTGCTGGGTTTCAAGGCGTTCAGCGAGTTCAGTGTTGGGCAGCCAGTACGAAATCGAAGGTCTGGGAAGGCGGGAATAATCCACCAGCGTAACCTACCCGCCCCGGAACAAGCCCCCTGGGCGCTGGCGGGACTTCCGCTCTCTGAGCCGCGTCAACATCATTGACAGGGGGCATGGAAGCGCTCCGAACCAGGGATTGATTCAACAGCAGGGGCTCCAGCCTCCTGCTGAGTGCCTGAGTGCGTTCGCGGCTGGTTGTGGGCCACCCCTGACCCCCCTGTGGCCGTTTTCCTGCTTTTTCCCAAGCGGCGGAGAGGATTGGCGGCATGGTGTGTGAGTGGAGGTCACTTCTACCGATCAAGACTAGGGCAGGGGCGTCCTGCATGCTGTCAGCAGTGTGCCTGTTCCTCGCCTTCGATCACCTCCTGGCTTCCATCTCGCCTTTTGTGTACTTTAGCGTGGACGCAGGCTGGGGGAATACCTTTCCGGCGGAGAACGTATGCGGCCCATGCGACGTTCGGCAGGCCCCTCTTCACGATGCGCAACCAATGCGATGACCAACACAGAGGCCACCCGATTCGGTCGAGCTTCTGGCCCTGGCGGTGGGTGGTTGAGTCGAGGGACCTTCGTACCACCGCCAGGCTCTGACCAACGTTGTGGTCCCAGTCGTCAGTCTCCTAAGCGGGCTCCAACCCCTGCGAAGCTCCGAGTGCCCGCCTTGCCCGCCCCCCGAGCGAACCCAAGTGGGATGTCTCACTCTGTTGTTGGACTGGACAGCAGCAGATATGTCATCATGGTTGCAGCGAGTCGCCCTTGAGCCTGTCAACCAGGTGAGAGAGACACTCAGGTCACCCTGGCCGTGCTCCTGCAGTAGATATAAACTCTCTGCCCTCCTGCTTTCTCGCCTGGTCTTGCTCTCTCTCATCTCCAGCCTCTTTGATCAAAACGTCTCCTAGCCGACCTCGTCTCTTCTCATACTCCCAAGTAACTCGTTCGCTAAGGTTACTGGACACTCTCGCTCCTGCTTGCAGCTCAGACCTTCGCTACCAGCCACTGTCGCTCAGCGTCCAAGCCAAACAGCCAAGATGAAGGCAACTCTCTCGCTCCTTGCCCTCGCCGGGTCGTCCGTGGCCGCCAACATCCCTCGGGGTGGGGGTGGTGGAGGACATGATGGAGGATATGTTGGAGGTGGAGGTGGCCATGGAGGTGGTGGTGTTGAATACCATACCTTGACCACACATGTTCAGACTACTTACAGTATGTTAACCGATGTTGGTAGAGGAAAGAACTCAACTGATACAAACAAGCCACGGTCTGCCCCGTTACGGAAACCTTCACAAAGGGCGGCTCCACATCCTACAAGTACTACACAACGACCTCTGTTGTCACCCAGAAGGTGCCGACGACAATCTACACCACTGTTGAGATTCCCCAGACGAAGACCGCAGTTGTCACGTACAAGACTACGGCCTGGGAAGTCACAAGCATCTACCAGACGGTATGTCTAACATTTTATTCTGGGTATCATCGGACGGCGACTAATTATCACATAGGTGACCTGCCCCGAGACGGTGATCGCAACGGTTTCTGAGGGACAGACGGTGTACATCACCAAGACCAACACCATTACCAAGGGCGTGACCGATGTCAAGACCCTTTGGACGACCCTGCCCGTCACTCTCACCAAGAAGGTCGACGTCACAGAAACCATCACCCACGGCGGCGCCGCAACTGTTACCGGTTACTCTACTGTTGTTGTTACAGCCCCCAACACCATCTACACCAGCGCTCCGCCCCCGGCGCCTTCGACTGTTATCATCCCCACCACACGTTCGGTCGTAGCGCCGCCGCCGCCGCCCTCAAGCACCACCACTGCTCCCCCCTTCGTGACAGCCGGTGCCAACAGCCAGAAGATGGCTCCTGGCATCGCCTTCTTCGCCGGTCTCTTTGGTGCCGTTGCACTGCTCTAATTACCCTCTGGGTTGAGCATCTCAGAAGAGTAAATCTCTCTATAATGACAGACGGGGAGAAAGGGGAAGATGTCCCCAACTATGACGGGCGACGACATTCACGACACTCATTTATGACAGCATTACAACACGAGATACAGGATATGCATTAGGGACATAGGGACATAGGGACGGGACGGTTAGTCTCGGGTTTATTTTTACATAGCACGCCACGACGGCAAGGTTGCGACACACACAGCGCTAGCACCACGGAAAGACGGAGCGACGACATTGATGGTGGTCGACCACAGATGGAGGGCTCTAATACGGGAATCGATCAGGGGCATGATCCGTTCTAAAAAGTAATATTCGTTGTAGATATATACCCTTTGGTCAGTTAAATCTTAACACTTTTTTGGCACAACAAGCTTGGTGTTCACCACCTATTTTCTGTGACGTTGTTGGAGTTGTCGTTCTTGGCTTTTTGGGGTGTGTGGGGGGTGCCACGCTGCCCAGCATGCCAAAGAGGTTCAAAAGCTGGACGCTGACAGCCCGATCTGGAATCCTAGATCCGCGGCACATGCATGTCGGCCACGTGTGATGGATGCGCGAAGAAGAAATGTGATTTGTTTCGACACAAGAAACATCCCCCTCTGCAGCCATTAGGGGCGTTGTTTCAAGTCCTTCAAAATGACTGTTTCCCCGTGCCAAGTAAGACTTGCAGGTCAGGGCTTGCAGCGAGCGGTTGTTTGGGGCGCCAAACATTTTTTTTCTTTACTCAGGGGGTATGTAGGTATTCTTTGCTTTTGGGCGCTTTCGCCCTTGCTTTTGCATACACGTACGTCCGTACCTACCTAAGCGGGCAAGTGGGCACTCCCAACCGCCTCCTTTTTTGGGGGGGTGTCCCTCTCTGACTCCTGAGTGGTTTTTCTCCGTTGGGAATGGGCCGGACAGTCAGACAGCACTGCAGTCGGAGTATCGGACCAATGGTTCCTGGTACGAAGCACAAGGAGCTACCTTACCTAGGTAAGGTACTTACTTACTTTTACTTGCCTTTGGGTACAGGTGCGACTCTCGTTCGGATGCAGAGTCCGGACGGAAGAATTTATGGGAGGAGGACTTTGCACTTCACGGGCCGCCCCCAAAAGTGCCTTAGAGTTCCCGTTTCCTGCCCGTTTCCCGTGCCGTGCCGATGGTTGCGGACTCACGAGATGGCTCAAGCTGTGCTTTTCGTGCTATGTGGCCCCCCGATAACCACACGATACCAGCCTCGCGGGTAGTTGCATTTCGCAAGCGTGGCCCAATGGGTGGATGGAGGCGGGGCAGTGGAGAGGGAAGATGGCTGAGGTGAGGCCAATGGTTGTTGATATCTGCTCCCTTGGTGAGGAAGGTCAGGTGGCCAAACACGAGGATAGAGGAATCCTATTCCCGCGCAGACCAGCCACATTAGGTGGTCAGGTTTGTTTTCATGTTGTCTGCCTGCCAAGTGTGTGTTCGGACGGATAGAGAACGCATGTTCAACTGAACGCCAGAGTCGATCAATCAACGTGCTGGGATTTGCGGTGGTTGGCGGGCTGTAGCTCATGCGGCCTGTGAGTTGTGTGTCTGATTGGGCGAGTCAGGTTACTACTGCCGGTGACAGTGTATCGCGGGTTGAACGTTGTTACGGGTTCGGCTGGGGGCGACGGGAGGGCCAGTTATGGACGCTTTTGATTGATGGGATTCGGGACTTTTGATGACCTTTGAGGTCTAGAATTCTCATGCTGTTGTTTGGGGGTTGCTATTGATCCTTGGAGCTGCCATTCAGTGATAAGAACTGCAGCTTCCTCGGGCCGCTGGAGGAGAAGTCTGCTCTGGTCCCCACAAGGTGTTACCTCAACTTCTCTCACCATGAAGCTGTGCGCATTAGTTCTCACTGCAACTGTGTCGGCGACACTGTCCTTCGCAGGGCCTGTCGAGCGGCGGCAGATGGGCGGCGTGAGTGTCTCGTCCTACCTACCTGAGTCTAGGTAGCCGAAGAGATCTGACCAGCTCTCAGATACTGATCTGCAACGGCGCCAACGCAACCGGGACATGCGACTATAGCGTCTATGAACTGGAGACGTGCTACGACCTCAAGTCACCCATGTATCAGAACGCATCGACATTCGCGCCTGATGGCGAGGCCTTCTACTGCTATCCCTACGCGTAAGTGGACGCCACTACCTGACCTACCTACCTTAGGCACCTAGCTTTAGCTGATGCTCTCCGAAGACAAGAATGCGCGGGTGTATGCACCTCACCGTCCGGCTGCACGCTTGGGGGCGTCTCATTCTTTTACCAGCACAAGTTTGACTTGAGTGAAATCGGCTGGAACAAGTACATCTCATCGTTTGAGTGTCATAAGAACGAGACGAATTTGTAATGAGTTGGTGTTTGTTTCTATTACTCTCAAGTTATAAATGCGAATTGGGAGACTAAACCCGATAGAAGGGAACGGTTACGGGTACGGAAACATGGGACTTTGGGACTTGGCAAATGCATTCGGCATTCGGAGGTTTTTCTACTAGGAAAGCCCCTCTACCCCTCGCTCCCCGCCTAATGACGATTTCATCGGCAGTCAATGGAGACGGTTCAGGGCGGGGTAGCTACTGGCGATAAGAAGCCGCGATGGAGCCGGAGGTCAATAACATATAGGTAACTACCTACCTAACCACCACTTATACCCATAAACCGCACCCTTCTTCTTTCTACAGCCCTCCCAATCCAATTCAATCCAATCCAATCCATACCGCAACCACCCATCCAGCCCCCCTCCCCCCAACCGCCAAAATGGCCTTCACCACCAAAGCCACCATCACCTCCTTCGGCGGCAAGCTCCTCAAGCTCACCCACCCCTCCACCACAACCGGCACCCCCATGTCCCTCAACCTCTACCTCCCCCCGGCAGCCCTCACCCCCACTCCCACGCGCGTGCCCCTCCTCGTCTACCTCTCGGGCCTCACCTGCTCCCCCGAAAACTGCTCCGAAAAGGGCTTCTTCCAGCACGGCGCCTCCCTCCGCGGCCTCGCCATCCTGTACCCCGACACCTCCCCGCGCGGTCTCAACATCCCGGGCTCCACCGACTCCTGGGACTTTGGCGAGGCGGCCTCCTTCTACATCGACGCGACGCGCGAGCCGTTCGCAGCCAACTACAAGATGGAGACGTACCTGACGCAGGAGCTGCCGGAGGTGCTGTTTGGGGACGAAGAGTTTGGGAAATACCTCGACAAGGAGCGGGTGTCTATCACGGGACATAGTATGGGTGGGCATGGGGCGCTGACGCTGTACCTGAAGCATCGGGAGCTGTATAAGAGCGTTTCGGCGTTTGCGCCGATTGCGAACCCGACCCAGTGTCCGTGGGGCGAGAAGGCGTTTAAGGGGTATTTGGGAGAGGATAGGGAGGCGTGGAAGGCGCATGATGCGACGGAGTTGCTGGGGAGGGTGAAGGCTGGGGAGGATGTAAAGGTGCTTGTGGATGTGGGCACGGGGGATAATTTCTACAAGCAGGAGCAGCTGTTGCCGGAGAATTTGGAGAAGGCGGCAAAGGAGAAGGGGGTGAAGGGGTTTGAGCTGCGGTATCAGGATGGGTATGATCATTCGTATTATTTTATGGCGAGTTTCGCGGATGATCATGTTGACCATGCGGCGAAGCATCTGGGTCTTCTTTGAGGCTGATGTGATGTGAGGGGGTGTGTTGGAGGTATATCCAAGAACGGTTGTTGAATACACACACACACACACACATATATATATATATATATATATATACACTGTGACCGAGTATAAACACGTTAGGTATTCTTCCAGCTGACCTCTCTCGTAACCTTCGTAGCCTCATTCCCATCGATCAGTACATCGACACCATCTAGATTGACATGACCGACAAAAAAGGTGTAAACTAAACCAATCCAAAAAAGAAGAAACAAAAACGCCAGTCCCGATGAGTTTCGTCCGTTCCATTCGTCCCAGGATTTCCATTTGCAGAGCCAAAGCAGAAGTCCCTCCCTCCTTTTATGGTCTTTCGTCCCGTTTGATTCTCCTATTCTCCAACCCAAGCCCATCCTCGTCTCTGACCGAGCCTCCTATTGGTATTTCTTTGACCTCAACTGGCTCTCTTGTCAATATTCGGCCCAAAGGCTACCATCCCTATCCCCGGCACTGCCTTGCCCTTACTCAAGTCTGAGCTTTCAAGCTCCGCATCCCTCTTGATCCGGATGTATGCCAGCTTCTCGAACCGACTTAGCGCCCTCCACCAGTGTTGACCGGCCTCGTGGTCGCCAATGCGCTCAAGAAGATCTGCTGTTTTGATGCGCACATCGCGGTCGCGGTGGAACAGCCCAAGTGCGATATAAAACAAGCCGGCGTGAGACTCTGGCGCGACGCTCAGAAGGAGGCAAATCTCATCGTAAGAGTGTACATATTTGGAGAAGGCAGAGTAAATCTCCCTGCTCTGCATCGGACTCAGCCGTTGCGTCCGGAGCCGGTCGTGCATATGGTGCAGGTCGAGGCCCTTGAGCGGGCGGACCGTGTAAAGCTGTGCTACGTCCTTTGGGTATTGTCAGTCTTGCGCGTATAAAGGCGGTCATTCATCAGCGGTGCATACTTGGATAAAGCTGTAATAACTTCGGGTATTCCTCCACCCTTCAATCCTCGTTACGTTGCCCGCCAACTCCTTCGCTTTGGACGGCTCGTCGCACCACACATACCCGTGGCCACCGCCGACGCCTGCTGCCGTGGTCTCCTGCTCATCGCTCCCAATGTACAAAGCACTCGCCCCATAGACGCTTTCCTCGAATGCCGCGGCGATGCGCGTGAACTTGACCACCCAGTCGCGCCACTTGGCACGGATGACGCGCTCACCAGCGCGTGTGGCAATGCTGCGTGTGATGTCGGCCATGAACGCAACATCGCCGGTGAGGTCGTTTGCTGCGGCATTGTTTGACGATGCCGCACCCGTCACAAGGCCAGCATGCGCTGGATTTTGCTGCTGAAAGTAGACGAGGCCCTCTGTGACAGGGGCTTGATCGATTTTGGAGCTGATCTTCACCTTGCCACTTGGTAGATCGCACAACAAGTCCCACCACTCAGGGTGGTTCTCAAAGGTCGGGTTGGTCACGCCAGCGATAAAGCCCGGTACATTGAGCAGGTCATCAACCTTGGTCAAATCTGTGTAGGGGAAGGCATGGCGTGTAAAGCCGCGGAGAACGCCACCAGAGGCGAGCGCACAAGCGGCGAGAACCGCCTCAGCGACGTCACCGGACGGCAAGTTATAACCGAGAAAAATGATGCGCTTCTGGGTGAGAAGTGCGTTGACAAGCACGATGATGGGGTGTGTGTTGGGCCCATTGGTAGTGAGGTGTGGATGGAGCGGGAATGTCTGTGGAGACTTGGAGTGGGAGTCGGAGAAGTTTTGAATGAGCTTGATTAGAGAGAAATCGCCCACAGTCTCCGGCATGATGGCCGTGGGCACCTTGATCGGAATCGGAATTCCCTTGTACATGACCCTGCTCTCGAACTCGTGGGTGTCGCGCGGCACGGCGTACGTCGCTTGCCCCTCGATGTGTGCTTTCGTCCCGGAACGGTAGATCCCTGGTGGTTTAGGGGGGCTCCTACTGGCGTCGAATGGCTGATCGGTGACATCCTCTCCCCGGTCCTCGGTGATTCGAATCTGAATCATCTGCTCGAACTTTTCTACAAAGAGGTCCTTGTTATCACTTGCTTGGAGGAGATGCCTCTCCAACAGGCTCAGCCTGGGCATTAGTGATAGGTCCATCGCATTCACTGCGTCGAACAGCATAGACAGTGTTTCGGGCACCGGAGACTTGAAGTACTCCTCCAAGGCTAACAATAATAGGGGCTATCTCTCTGTTAGCAGGCTGGCTTCCAAACAGACGAGTAACAGCGCATGCTTGCCTTATAAATGTGCAAAAATGGATGGCGGGTACATATGGCCATCGCCTTCACAACGGCACCTCTTTTTACTGTCTTGTCTTGTTTTGTGTTGACGAGGTTGAGGACGTAGATCAAAGGGGGTCCCTCGCCCCCTTCCGGCTCGCTGTCGGTTGACTCGTCGTCGTCCCAGTCCTCTTCATCCAGGTCGCCGTCCTCTTCATCCTCGTCGTCCGATTCGTGTATCACACCTTTTGCGCGGTCTCGCTTCCGCCTCCGCCGGTTACGCCTCTCATCCTTCGCTTGGCGTTCAGCGTCATCTTCCTCTTGGCTGGTGTCCTTGTGGAGGAAGAATATGGTCCAGTCTTGGTTGCGCACGTGTGCCTGGTCGGGCAGCATGAGCTCCGCCAGCATGTGCTCATCGCCGGTTATAGCCACGGGGTACTGGTGCTCCATCACGGGACCCCGGTCGATGTCGAAAGATGCGACCAAAATGTACTCGACATGCTTCTCCGTGCTGCCCCGCGGATACTGTGAGCGCAGTCTGCGCTGTTGGCGGGAGTTGGGCGCATAGCGGCGAGCGCCGCTGGCGGACAGGGAACTATGCTGCGATGAGACGGCGGTGCCGGTGGAAGCCGTCTTGCTCTTGGAGCTGGGGTTGGATGTGCGGTCCGTCTCGGATGCGATTCCGGGAAGCGGCTGCGGGGAGCGGGAAGGGCGGGACGCTTGCGACATTTCAGAGGCGGAGCGCGATGACGAGGGAAACGAAGAGAGCGACGATCGGGGAAGCGGCGCACCGGGACTCGTCGGGTTCGCGTAGAAGGCGTTGCCGGAGCCGTTGGTTCGAGGGAGAGTGTGCGGCGCCGTCTGGGCCGATGCCATCGTACTCGCCCAATCGTCTAGGACACGGCGGCTCGCTCCGTCCGGCAAGATCTGGGTCGTACTCGAAGCGACAGTCCCGATCCCAATCCCAATCCCAATGCTAGTTCGAATCACAGTCGCAATCAATGTCGGGTCTTGTACATGCGACGCCGAGGGTGCGCTACACTGATCGTCGAGTGCTGGCGGCTGTATTGCGGACTGCGGGCTAGGGTCCTTCCATACAGCTCGGGCGTCTTTCGAACGGCTGCCGCACCGCACGAGATTCGCACGGGGGTTTGGCGCCCAGATACTTTACCCCTCCAGGTTGATATCAAGCAGCGTCAAGCTAATTGCATGCAATCTTAATTCGGGGCGGTTGATCGAAGACACGCCCACGAAGAGCTGCTGTAAAGGAGACCCGAAAAAGGGGGGGTGAGGAGGGGAAAGCGCAATCTGGACCGTGGTATATGTACTTTGGATGTACACCGTACCTCGAAACAGAGCAGCGGTCAATCGGGGAGGTTCAAGGGCAAAAACGCAAAACACCAGCGCCAGATAGCAAGCCCATTGTAGAGGAGTCAATGCAGCCGTGAGCGAACGGATGATCATGCTGCTATGGGCGGTCAAAGTGCACGAAGCGCGGATGTACATTACCCCTGGGGTTTGCCTGTGGCATTGTAAGTTGCAAGGGGGCTGAAACATGCCGGCCAATCAACGCTTGCGGAGCCCCGCACCATTTGCGCCACGCGAAACCAGCCTTCTCCTCGAAAATGGCTTAGGTAACCTTGGGTCGCAGTTGCCGGGTCAGTTTGTTTTCATACGCCCCGCAGCCAGCAGCTCGCTGGATCTCGCTGATCGCGAAAACGCCCATTCCACGCTGCCCAGGGTACCCTTTTTACTACCCGACGGCAAGCGCCATATTACAGACAAAGAGAAGCGTACCGTGATAGAGAGGGTTCTCCACTACAAACACATCGGCAATACACTCGCAAGACATTGCTTGGCGCGCATCGCGGCGCGCAAGAACCGCAAGTACCACGACAATAGCAACATGGTGAGGGACCCGTATTGCGAAATGCAGTCGTGCTGCTTGAGCTAACCGTGGCCAAGTCTGCGCAAACGCCATACAAGCCGTCGCCTCTGGGGTTAGGCTCCCCTCGAAGCTCCCCATTCCGTCGCCCAGAGTCCCCAGGGTCCCCGACTTCCATACGGCAGACGACTCCACACACTTCACCATCAAAGTCAGGGGCCTTGAACGGCACCCCGAGGTTTAACATTGGTCCGGCGACCACACCCACAACAAACAGCTGGACACCTCGGGCGGGCTCGACTATGGACGAAGGCCACACGCCCCAGCCAAGGAGCGCTGTGCGTTCGCCGGCTCCGAAGCCAGTGGCACACGGGAATGCGATGTCCCAACTTCAACCACCACAAGTGCGGACGCTGAGAGAAGGCTTCCAGCTTCTGGATCGCGACGACGACGGCGTTGTGAATAGAGAGGACGTCGCCGAAATGCTCACCCAGTTAGGTAAGGAATTTTGGAAGCCAAACGCTGGTTTGACGGTCAACTAATATTAAATTTCCAGGCCTTCCGTCCAGAGCCTCTGATGTCTCGTCTTTCTTCCCGCCTTCTGCGCCGCAGACCATGACAATGGCGCTGTTCCTCAGCTCGCTCGCGACATCCCTGACGGCCCTGTCGCCTAGTTCGGAATTACTCTCAGCGTTTTCTGCATTTGACGATGACGACAGTGGGCAAATCGACTTGGCTGAGCTCCGGGATGCGCTACTCCACACAGCACCAGAACCAGGGGAGAGGGCCTTGACGGCGCTGGAAGTCGACAAGGTCATGAACGGCTTTACTGGACGCAGGGCCTTCAGCAAGAGTAAAGCAGGCGGTCTCGGCAAGCGCGGCGAAGTCTTCAAATACCAGGACTTTGTGACTTCGGTTGCAGGGGGCAATGCGGCAACAGACCAGGCTGACGATTCGGATGAGCCTTGAGCAGGGGGTGTAAATCACCAATGAAACATCAACAGCGGGCAGCGATGACAGAGCAGGGCATATAGAGATAAGAGGGCAAATGGAGTGGGATGGGAACATGGCTTCGGATACTGCAACGGTTTAGGAAATGGGTATATTTTAATCAATGTCGCATTATTTGCATCAATCACCACTTGTCAATGGTGTCACTCTTTGTTAAGGCATATTCTGTTGTCTGTGCTTGTTTGTTTGTAAGAGAGACCCGGCCAAACTGAGCCCATTGGAGCAATGGAGATGTCCCAATAGGCTACAACTCAGGCATCATTCGTGGTTCACGCGTCCACGGTGACGATGGCATGATTCTACTGTAGGCTTTTGGCTCAGCGAGCCTTGCGATGCCCCGAGTCCCGTCAGCAGCTGCTGCAGCTAGTGCGTCTTGGTTCTGGAAGGTTCGACCCGGGTAAGTACTGCCTAAATCAATAAGCTACGATACGGTACTATTCTTCGGCCCCCCTTAAACGGTGCGTGCGGGTCCACCCGTCCCGCCTTCGGTGCGAAGCTCAACAACGCTGGCTGCCCTTCAAATCTGACGGTAGCCCTCCGGTTCTTTGCGTGTGATGGGCTAGATGCGTCTTGAGGCCCCAGACTTGTAGGGTAGTACAGAAATAAAGCCGGAGGCGAACAAACAGAGCAACAAGTCCGATTGACTGGTTGACAATGCAGCGCAGTTGTAAACAAGAGACCGCTAGGGGCCGCGTATTGGTTGGGCGACACGCTGGAGCTGCTCTCGCGGCCTCCAGTGGACGATGATGCGGGGGCCGATCTGAGTCCCAACAACCTGCAGCTTGGGGCAAAAACGCCTGGCCGCAGCGGTACCTTGTACTGCATGACGGGCGCTGGGCGAATGACTTTCTTTTGGCGTGCCAAATTTCCAGAGAAACCCCAGCCAGCTCATATTTTCTTCGAATCGCAAATCAAAAGACCGAAAGGGCTCCGTGACTGGTCTGGGAGCTGAGAAAATCCCCTAAACCCTTTCAATCGGACAAACCGTTATGGGTTGGCTGACCTGCTGCCGCGTTCTTTTCTTCTGATCTGAACTCCCGCCGAACCTCCATCTTATCCCGCCGCCGTACTCCAGCGCCGCACGAACCCCAGACCTGACCTAACGAGCGCCGAATCTCGCGAGCTCCAACAAACCGCCCTGCTGAATGAGCATTTGTGGACAAGGCGAGTTGTTGCAGTTAGCAGAGTTGCGTGTGCGCGAACGAGTTCCACCCACCTAGGAGTCCTCGGCGCCCGCTACCTCACCGTTTGGTACTGCTTGCCGCATTCTTCAGCAAAAATTTGGCTGTATGCAGCGCGGGCTTTAACAAGGCCTGACCTTGTGAGAAAGTTGCCTGCGGCGTGACCCCCGTTCCAGGTTCACTCGCTTTGACGGTCGCCGCCGAACCCGCATAGAACAATCCGGACCCAAACCAAGTCAGACGCCTTTTTAGGCCCGCTCTTCCACCTCAATGAAGCAATTTTTCGGCAAAAAAAGTTCCAAAAAACCCAACTCGGTTGACGGGGACGACGACGACACCTCAGAACCGCTCACTCCCATCGAACAGCAGCTGCCGCAGCCTGGCTCCGCCGCAGCCGCAGCCCCGGTCTCACCCACAAAGGCTCCCGCCAAAACTTCAGCTTCTCGGTCCCCCTCCAAAAAGGCAGCAGCAGCGCAGCGCCCAGAGTCGCCTTCATCACGCGAGGCCAAGTCATCGCAGCCGCGCCCTTCGCGGAGCTTTGCGCGCCACTCCACCGACACCAGCTCCTCTCGCAAGCAAAAGAAAATCGACCCCGACACACACCCACTCAACCTGCCTCCTGAGCAGCGAAAGCGCTTATCTGCCTTGTCTGCCATGGGCGATCGCAATTCAATGGACGTGGACAAGGAGCCTGTCAATGGAGGCACCCCCTCCTCCCCTCCCCCACAGGCACAGTCATCGCCGCAAAAGCAGCATCAGAAGCCGACCGCCCCGACTCACAACAATTCCTTCACGGTGCCCGTGACGAATGGACAGGATGCATCGGCCAACGGAACTGCCACCGAGCAGGTGCCGACCCCGCCACCACACCGATCGCAGCCTTCCAGCCCGGTGCAGAATGCCGCCGAGGAAGCGGAGAATCTCAAGAATGAGGGCAACAGGTTCTTCAAGCTCAAGGACTACACCCGTGCAATCGAATTTTACAGCAAAGGTGAGTCCTAGCAGTTGGATCCCGTGTGAAGAGCCCATTGACTGACACAATCACCAGCCGTCAATCTGCAACCCAGTTCAGCAGTCTACCTGGGCAACCGAGCTGCAGCGTACATGAGCGCCGGCCGGTTCGCCGATGCTTTAGAGGATTGCAAGCGGGCTGTTGATATTGACCCCCAGGCAAAGACCCTCCTTCGCCTGGCTCGCATCTACACGAGCCTCGGGCGCCCAGAGGAGGCCATTGATACTTTCAACCGCATCAGACCTCCCCCCTCGGCAAAGGATATGCAGCCTGCTAAGGAGATGCTCCACCACGTCCGGGCTGCGCAGTCTGCCCTGAATAACGGGACGGCCGGCATGATGATTTCGCATCCGCTTGATCTGGCCGAGAGGCTCCTCGGGCCCGGCGTCTCCAAGCCGAGAAAATGGCAGCTGATGCGTGGCGAGGCATTCCTCAGAATGGGCGATGCCAATTCACTCGGAGAGGCACAGGCTATTGGCGGTTTGCTCATGCGCAATAATAGCCAGGACCCTGAGGCCCTGGTGCTCCGTGGCCGCGCATTCTACGCACAGGGTGAGAACGACAAGGCTCTTCAGCACTTCCGGAAGGCCATCAGCTGCGACCCCGACTACAAGGACGCTGTTAAGTGGCTCAAGACCACGCGAGAGCTTGAGCGTCTCAAGGAAGAGGGTAACGCCGAGTATAAAGCCGGCCGATACCAGGCTGCAGTTGACAAATACTCCGCCGCCGTGCTGGTTGACCCGACAAACCGACAGATGAACGCGAAAATCTACACAAACAGGGCGCTCTGCCGCATTCGGCTGAAGGAGTATGACGGTGCGGTCGCTGACTGTGACAAGGCATACAGCCTGGACCCCAGCTATCTCAAAGCCCTCAGAACCAAAGCCAGTGCGCTCAGTGGAGCAGAGAAGTGGGAAGATGTTATCCGGGTATGGACCCAAGTCAAGGAGAGAGATCCGGAAGATCGTAACATCGACAGGGAGATCCGAAAGGCAGAGCTTGAACTCAAGAAGGCCCAACGAAAAGATTATTACAAGATTCTGGAAATCGACAAATCTGCCAACGAAAACCAAATCAAGAAGGCGTACAGGAAACTCGCTATCGTGCACCACCCAGACAAGAACCCGGGCGACGAGAACGCCGAAGCCCGGTTCAAGGACATTGGTGAGGCTTACGAGACACTAAGCGATCCTCAGTAAGTCAACCGGAAGTTTGATACCTATAGTTCGTGACTAACAGCAACACAGGAAGCGCGCTCGGTATGACAACGGTGATGATCTCGTCGACCCGTCGGATATGTTCGGCGGTGGTGGCATGGGTGGCGGCATCGACCCCGATATCATTTTCTCAATGATGGGCCAAGGAGGGCCTTTCGGTGGCGGAGGCGGCTTCCCCGGAGGTGGTGGCGGCTTTCATTTCGCGAACGGCGGCGGCGGCCAGCGCCCCGGAGCCGGAGGTGGATTCAACCGTGGATTCCATTACCCGTGACAACCCAGAGAGGGGGAAGCACCCGATCACAACGAGGAAGGCAGCGATGCTGAGAGCTCCCACCCCTCTCGGCATCGTAGCCATCCTAAACCGGATGGCAGCAACATCAAAACAGCTTGGAGGGCCGAGGCCGCGGAGGAAAGAGACAAATGGGTGGATCAGTTGCGTCGTGTGGGACTGTTATTTGCCGCCGCAGTGGTCCTTCTCCCTCCCCGTCTCTGGGCGTCACTTGTCGCAGGAGCTGTTACGGTGTACATTTGCATGAGGATTGTCAGGACTATTAGATCGGCTGGTCACAGAACCTGAAGAGGGGGGACTGGAACCCGCGCATCAAAAGAGATTGGCTTCCTTGGGCATAGAGGATACCAGGCTTTTCGGATTGTCCTGTTTCTTTTGTTCCTTTGTCACACAACCTACCATTGACATCACATCCAGGGGCGTTAAGGTTGGATCATGGACCATAATATCATGAGACCTGGTGAAGCTGCTGTTAGTACATGTTGCTAGTGGGTTGCCTACAATGAGTTAGGAGATAAACATATGAACCCCTGTGTGCTAGCGATAGGATTGTGAAAGGGTCGGAGTACTTCCTACCGAGGTGACATCCCACCTGAGAATTGTATGACTAAGGTTGGAGTCTGTAACCGTGGCCTTGTTGAACCAATGGTACTGATGCATCGCTGCTTAGATGCCAATTGTGATCGAACTATGTGGGAAGACTGTCACAAAGGATACCCCGGGTTATGAGAAGTCGCCATGAGGATATTATCCCATCCAACCAAGAAATAAAGGCTGAACACATCTTCATTTCCCCAACTCGCAGTGCACTTCAACTTTAAAAGACCAGGTTTCCCAGAAGAGTGGGTCCGGTACATAGCCCTTTGTATCTGTGCACAGACCACACCCAGGTCCCGGGTGGTAGACAGGGGTCAAAGCTTCAAAATTTGGAGGCCACCTCTCAACTTGCAACGGTCGCAGCAGCGCAAGGCCGCCCTGTGAAAGCCGCCACATTGCATTCTCGGCCAGCGTCGACCTCGCTCTTTGACAGTACGCACCCTCTCCCTCCACACCACCTCTCCATTCACTTCAGCTTCCTCGAGCACCTTTTTTTTCTCTGTGCTAATGCTCATAAGGACGGCTACGGCATATCTCGCATAGCCATTCGTTTCACCAGCTACGTGCGCTGTGGATTCGTGGAGTTCAAGGGAAGCTCCCCGGGCACCCGACTTGTTATCCTCGACACCCCGTCATTGTTTGCTGTCCGCCTGCGTCCCTGCACAACTAGTCTTTGTGCCATCGGCTGCCCGCCATGAGCGCTGAGTACGCCTACGACGAGGATGGCCACCTCTGGCCATTCTTTGTTTTCACGTTGTCCCTCATCATCACGATTCCTCTCACCTTTGCGCTTGTGAATCGGTCGCGCGACCCTGCCGCCGCGTTCAAGCGCATTCAGACTAGCTATAAGCATGACCAGGCCGACCTGGTAGATACTCTACGGAAGAAAGAGAAGCGCAAGGATCGCAAGATATGGCTGCTGGTACTGGTGCTGGCTGGGTGGGCAACTATGGGCTACATGCTCTTCCTCATCAAAACCACCGATGCGCCCGAAAGCAAGCTCTGGAACCCCTACGACATCCTCAACATCCCCGAGACATCAACCGAGAAGCAGATCAAGAGCACATACAAGAAACTCTCTCTCAAATTCCATCCCGACAAGGCCAAGCCTGATCTGGCCAAGAACGAGACCGTGGAAGACATCAGCGCACACTACGTTGAGATCTCCAAGGCATACCAGGCCCTCACTGATGCCGATATCCGCGACAATTACATTCGGTATGGACATCCCGACGGAAAGCAGGGGTACAGCATCAACATCGGCTTGCCCAAGATCATCGTGTCGGACGGCAATGGAAAATACGTTGTCCTTCTCTACTCTGTGCTCTTTGGCGTTCTCCTACCTTATCTCGTTGGGTCCTGGTGGTATGGGACACTTAGGAGATCAAAGGAGGGAGTGCTTATGGAGAGTGCCAACCGCCTCTTCCGGGAATACAAGGACAACATCGACGAGGGTGGTGTCGTGACTGCGCTCAGCACCGGCAAGGAGTTCGAGGACCTCTTGAAGGGTGAGAAAGCCGATGCTGGTCTAGCCAAGCTTGAGTCGAAGATTTTGGCGGAGGGCGAGCTCTCGCCTTTCGCCGGCGGTCTGTCTGTCAAGGACAAGGAAAAGCTACAGGATCTTGAGAGCGGGCCGCAAAGGAAAGCACTGGCACTTCTCTGGGCTTATCTGGGACGCGTCGAACTCGACGACCCAGTGCTGACCAGGGCTAAGTTTGAGGTCGCTCCCATCGCCGAGGCCCTCAACAAGTCGTTTACCGCCATCTCTCTCGCTTACATGAACACGGCCCCTCTTCTGGCTTCATACTACACAAGCCAACTTCTAATTCAGGCTCTCCCCCCTAAGGCATCACCACTCCTCCAGCTCCCTTTCTTTACCTCCAAGGTCGTCAAGGCTGTCGAGGGCGACTCGCGAGTGCACACCACCGTGCAGAGCTTTATGGATAGACCAGACTCCAAGAGACGCAGCTTAGCAGTTGGAAAGGGGCTTCTCACAGACAACCAATACCGGGAAGCAGTCAGCGTCGCCAAGCAACTACCATACCTCCGCGTCGCCAAGGCCTATTTCAAGGTTACCGGCGAGAAGTACATCATCCCCTCGTCTCTCGTCACTCTTGTTGTCAAGGGTCGCTTTGTGCCACCTGGTAGCGAGAAGGTTCCCGCAGTAAACGAAATCGACCTAGAAGATATCGATCCTGCCGAGGATGACCTCGACGCACTCTTGGGCCGCAACGCCAAGAAGCAGGTTGGCAAGAATGAGAAGGGAGAGCCGATTATGGAGGCGGCGGAGAGCGAGCCTATCTTCCCGCCTCTTGCGGCGGCCCCGTACCTGGCGCGCGATCATAGCCCCAGGTGGCATGTATTCTTGACAGACTCAAAGCAGGGCCGCGTAGCTGTCCCACCGTTTACGTTTGCGCAGTTCGACCGTCCAGTATTTGAGGAGGACGGGAAGACACCAACGTTCGCGATGCAGACTCTTAAGGCGCAGTTCCAGGCACCGCCGCAAGCCGGCCATTACACGTTCGTTATGCATGTCGTGTGCGACAGCTATGTTGGGTTTGACACAAAGATGGAGGTGACCCTCATCGTAGAGGAGGCGAGCAAGGCGGAGGAGATGTCGTCCGAGGAGGAAATTAGCGAGCCGGAAGAGGGTAAGTTTTCACCAAGCTACAAAACATATCCCAATGATGCTAACCCCGATGCTGTAGATTCTATCGCTGGCATCATGAATTCCGCCAAGGGCGGTGCGCCGCCAAAGGCTAAGAAGAGGAAAGAGGAGAAGGTGCCAGATGAGGAATCAGACGAGGAGAGCGGGACAGAGGAGGAGGTAGACGATACCAGCGACACGAATACTGATACGGATGGGGAAGACTAGGATGGTCTTGTTCGTTCATGGTTGCAGTCGTTGGTTGCGCCCTGTAATCATTAGCTACGTCGGCGTTTAAGAACTCTTTGTGTATTTGCCTGCAAAAGTGGCCATGGGATGGGCGTTGAAGGTTTAGGCGCTTGATGCCGGAGGGAAGACATAAGAAGTCATAAGACCGCCTTTTGTTTACCTGACCTCTGCATATGCCCCAGTAGACAGCGGAGAGGGGTCGAAGACTATAGGTGGTGCTTCTCATGATTTTGAGAGCGTTGTATACAACGAGTAATCGACTCTTCAGCTAGGTTCACTTGGGGCTCAGCGGTTGTTGTTTCATCAGAATATAAACTTGAACAGAAATGGGTTCAACCTAGGAGGTTCAGTGAGGTGGCCTATTGCGCACTAATAAGATTCTACCTCGCCATCATGCCTTCTCTGTCTAGAGTTGAGGTGGCCAGTAGCGTGGGCTTGGGGAAATCGTCACAACACCTAGAGTGGTGTCCCTCCCTCCCTGCGCCATATTTTCTTCAGAGGGATATGGGCCACATTAGGGAGATGCTTGAGATCTTGACAACTATGTGAAGCCAACAACGACCTTCGAGTTATGGCGTGGGGTATTTGATATATGGATGATGGGGCTAAAAAGGTTAGGTGCACTGTCCAAAGTGAAACTTCTACGACGTGGTGCGAAGTTTCAAGCGGTGAAATGCCACTGCGACTTAATCGTAGGAGCCATTCCCGCTTCTCCGGATGCCATTACTTGTCGAGGGAAACATGGGGGAATATCAGATTCCTACCTTTTGGGGTCGTTAGAGTGAACGAGACATGTTTGGGCTTTGGGTGGTGTCTTATGCCTGCGTACCCTGTACCCAATCTTAGCGTACCCTGCAACGCGTGCCTTTCGGTCCACCTTGCTCTCGCCATTGCCCCTTGCCCTTACTTTGCCAGGAGAAGTGTGTTTACTTCGCACCATCCGTCTGCTCTATCACAGCTTGCCGGAGCGTGGAGATGCATTAAAGCTGCTCCGCGTGCCTCTGCTTCGCGGTGCTCGCTGCCTTCTATGTGCGGTCCGTTGTGGGATGTCTTTTGGTGGACAGCACTGCTACCAAGGCAACACAACAACTCAACCATATGTGCTTCTTGCCCTTCCTGATGGACCGATCCCCGTTGCGAGCTCGTAGGGAATGTCCCGCGCGGGGTGGATTTGAGTTACGCCAATCCAATACCGTTACCCGTCCTTCTCAAAAGCGTCGTTCAGGTATCCGACGAAGCTCTCGCGTAGCCTGGCTGCCGCAAGCTTCCCCACTGCCTCTAGCCCTATCCCTCCCCTATTGAGAGCCACAAATGCTCTCCGATACCTCTGCAACTGTGGCAGCCCTAGCTTCTTCCCTGGCAACTCTACCACAAGATCCTCCCCGCTCCCATCCCCCCTAGGTATCCTCACCTCGCCACCCCCTTCATCGCTCTGCTTCTCCAAAATCTTCTTGACAATGTCCTGAGTCTCGCGCTCAAGCACATACAGATAATCTCCACCGGGATCCTTATCCCGCTGCATTGTCGACTGATTCGGCCTGACAACCTTTTTGGCCTCGCCCGCCACGACATCCCAAATCCGCCCAAACACCTCGCGCACCTGTGCTTCGTCGTCCTCCCATATCAGCGTAAAGAGCGGACTGTCCCACCTCGTCATGGGATTCGGCTCCTCGTATCGGAAGACCAAGTTCTCCCAGTTGCCTGGCTCGTATGGCTCTTCCTCCCGCTCTGTGTCCGCCTCGGCAACTTCCCCTGCGGTGACGGCATCCCGCCTCCTTAACCGCGCCTCGTTCACCCCTTTTGCCTTCTCTGTCGAACACCCCACTTGCAGCACCGCGTTTGGTGTAGCTGCGTTCTTGGCTTCACAGAATAGCTGGTACCGCCACCCCTTGATGTAATTCAGCCCGTCGAGCACGACGATGTCGCGCGGCGAAAGCACGCGCTTGACCGCGCCATAGATAGAGGCCCGCGCATCCTTCTCGGAGGCGTTGGCGGAGCGTACATGGGCCGGGAGTGTTGAGAGGTCGTACACTGCGCGCGATAAGCCTTGCGTGGTGTCGGAAATTAGGTGTAGGCGGTACGGCTGCTGGGTCGGGGGGAGGGCAGCGATGCGCTCCGCGAGGTACGCGTGAAGTTGGGCGGCGCGAGTGGATTTGCCTGAGGTAGGCAGACCCGTTATGATTATTAGCTGTGAGAGGGTTAGTGGTCTGGCTGGAGAGGGAAAAAAGGGGTAGTGGCTTACTGGCATGGCTGTGTTTAGATGTGGTTGTGATGGTTGGATGAGGATCTTCCACTGGGCAGCAGCCAAAAAGTTGGCGGGGCATTTGGAGGGGCTTCCTTCACCTTGGCAGCCATCCACCTTGGCGCCCCACCTGCCCTTTCCAGACTTTCAGGGTCTCAATCACATGCGAGATGAGGCGACGGAGGGCGATGAAGAAAGACACAGTGCTAACTGTTCAGGACCTATGAACCCAGTGATTGCTATCACTTTGCATTCCATGATGGCAATCAACGCTCTGGAATTTGAGAAATGTAATATGAGGCTCACTCGTTGATCTGCATACAGGGTTAGGGTCAGCTCTTGGCCTTTTCACTTGAACTTTGCACCTCTTGTTGCGTCTCGCATTGGCTTCTGTTGTCACACTAAGTTTAGGCTGACGTTTCTACTGTCAACAACGATCACAACACATGTGTCAACAATAGTAGTCCATACACGCCCTGCAATTGACATCTACTGCGGACTCATCAATGACACATCCAAGACAAATTACACTCGGCGGAACAATCCGGGATCCCCCACGGCCGCTGTTGGCCGACCGAGTCGGCGGTGAGAACTTTCGGCACTACCGCAGGCCTGGTTCCCGAACCCACACAACCATTGACCAGACGGCACTTAAAAAAACAAAAATAGATGACCCAAGGCGGCCGGTGACCCAAGCCCTGGATGGTGGCGAAGACAAGTATATCTCCTTGTGATAGCAAGTAATATTACCGACTGCGTAGAATACTACGTTGCACGGGGTGTGCCACTGTCAAAGTGTCCATTAGGGAGTCCGGGGTACGGAGTAGGGGGAGGGGAGTCTCCAATATGCAGTCAATTCGGCCCTCAAGGTTGACCGTCGGATCGGAGCGGCCGACAGTTGCCCGCCTTTTGAGTGTGCTGAAACCATCAAGCACGCGGGATGAAGGGCACGGGGTGAAGGAGAGAGAACCTCGAAGCTAGCTGGCTTGTTCTCCCTTCATTCGGACCCTTCGTCGCAATGCAAGCAGGCTCGTGCTTCAACACTCGATTTTTTCGGCATGTCAAAGCACCATGTATTGTTGCAAACATCTCCGAATTGGGTCAACAATTCCCCTCGACGACTAACTCTCTGGAATTTGGGGTTTTCCCCTTATAGAGGGTGGTTAAGATCGAGGGGGGAGGGGGCTTGTTGCCGCGCCGCACCCATGCCTCTCGGAATGTTGTAATTTGGGGAAGTCAATGTGGGAAGGCCCCCGAGTGGCAGAATGACGGCGCGGGGGACTTTGGAGGCTGAAGACGACATGACTGGATGTGACGCGCCGAAGTGCGGCCTGGTTCCGGCATCGCGGCCGTTGGAGCGGTATGGCTGAAAGTTCCTGGCTGAGAGGTCGGATGCTACTCTGCGCCGGCCTATCACGGTGCCATTGTTGCCCAAGATCCAGCTCATCGACGGCATCAAGAGATCCCGTCATCAAGTCCAACCTGTTGTATAACGTGGTTCTCACCCCTCGACCGGGAGCGCCCCACCTGAGTAAATCTGACCACCGCAAGTGCATCTGGACAGCTGGGTGAGCGAGCGGCAGAAGAAGGGGTCAGAGGGGGGGGTGGGGTGCGCGGATCCGACTTGAAAGACTCGGCACGGAATCATGATGGCTGTGGCTGCTGTGCTCCGTGGGAGGTGCCAGCAACACGATGTGGGTGACGGGCATTCGGGTCAGCATGATTCCATCTCTCCACTCCTTATCCAAAATAATCATGTCATGATGGAAGACAGCAGAAAAATACGGCACATTCGTTGCAACAAGCGGTCTGCTGTGGCAGTCGAGAAATCTGCATCTCTTCTGTGCACAGCCTCGATCGCGGCACTGCGTGGTCACGGGCATCTCATCAAACAAGGGCTAACGTCAAAATTGCCGGCTCACGAGAAACAAGTTTGCCAGCCACATCTAGCTCCAATATGTGTCTAGGCGGTGAAAGAACTAGTTTCCAAAGTTTCCCGGCATTCGTCAAGCGCCACGCATCAGAGAGATCGATTTTTAGAGAATTGGAGTCGTTTCATCTCGCATGCAGCAATTGGGAGAGATGCGAGGCTGTGCCTGGGAACCCTCTCGCTAACTCGCGACGTCTGGTTGGACGACCGTTGATGCCCTTGAGAAAGGATCTATTCCCGCTTGGTCTTAGTGTTAGGGCGTAAGGCTGCGTGGTGGGGTGTTGGCGGCCAGGGGCCCCAGAGGATCTGCGGGACTCTGTAACCCAATGTGGACAGACAGGGAGCACGGGGCACCTCGCCGACGACAACATGGCACACAACATCACCAAAGTTGGACGTGGTAGTATCTCGGTGAATACTTCAGGCATCACCTACGGACTCGCCTCCGCATTGCATAGGCCCATATCCCCCCCACAGGACGACACAAACGGGCGGGCCGGGACACGAGGCCAGATGACGAGACACGGAAGGCAGCCGCTGGGCTACAGAAGCTTCCAACGGGCATGTTACCATGAGCTTCGTCCACTATGGAGAGTACGCATTGTACGTCACCTGTCCACGACATCGGCCAGGCACCCGTGTCTTCGGCAATAGTCAGAAACTTAACGAGCGAGGTAGGGACTTGCGGTCTGGGATTTCGAGGCTTCTGAAAGCTTCCATGTCCCCGGAGACGACTCATCGCCGGCCGTGAACGGCGATATTGCGGCTCGTCGTCTGGCGGTGACACTGTGACACATGCCACGACCGGAGCGGGATCTGCGGATTCGACGAGGAACGTGGCTTTCTGTAGCCAAGCAGAGCATCTGGAAGAGCATACCCAAGATGAATTGGACTATCGTCAAATCGGACGGATCTGGAGATGCTCTTCTCGTGGCGCGCACAGCCACCGGCCAATTCTGCATGTCGGGCACGAACTAGAATTCTTCTAGAAGGTATTGAATGCGTGTTGAATGCAAGCCATGGGCGTCTGAGATGGTTGAAGCGTTAAGGCGTCGCTTCGATTTTAAGTTTCCCCACCTGCGAATCCCCAAGCAATTCTGGCCAATAAGAGGCCGTCGCAATGGTGGCCCAAAATGGACATGCCGCTAACCTTCGCCTGTTGGCCCCCGCTCCCCACACGCGGCCGCTGGTTGGCTGCTACTTCGACAGCTTGGCGAGGAATCTCCTTGCCAGACAGCGCTTGAACACCAGCGCAGCATCGCCTGCCGAGATCTGATGAACGAGAGGTCCAGTACTCACCTCAGGCACGAGCATGGGGCTATGGGCAGCAGAGAATAGGGGCTGTGTCGCTTTATCGAGTCGCTTCCGTTTGTCAGCAGCGCAAGAAACGCGCTACGCTCCGCTGCGGTGCGTCGCGGAGCGGTTCAGGTGCGGGACGCGGGTGTTTCTCAAGAGATACACCCGGAACTGCCTCCACCACCTGAACTCGCACACCCACCAACAAACCCTTGCCTGCTGCAGCTTTGCAATACATCCTTCCTTAGCCTTACTCCTATGAGCGATTGACTCCTCAGGCCATTCATTACCTCGCGGCGGTCGTGCCAACCTGAGATATGTATTGCGGCCTCCGTCCATTTCGCGATTCATCCTTCCAGGTTTCGCTCCCCCCTGGCTCGTAGTTTAATAAGAAGGTCTTGGTCCTCGGTCCCGGACGCCAGGCATCCTGCTGCCACGACTCTGCTGCTTGCTTCCCACGGCGAAACTACAACAACTACCTCCACACATCTCACTGACACAGACTTGTCCATTACAAACACCCAGACCCAAACGTCCCCCATCGCTGCCCAGGCGGTTATGCTGAGACCGATCCGTGCCTGAGCGCTGTTATCCGTCGACACCACTTCGGTCAGGCGAGCCAGCCCGGTTTGGGAAAAGGCGCTGCCCTCCGCCAGCGAATGCGAAGGAAGCAACGAACGCTGCGCCGTTGACTTATTGCTCCTTCCGTCAGATCCAGCCCCCGATCAGGCTCTGCTGCCGATAAGCCCTAGCCCAGTGCTCCACGATGGTCTATTGCGGGAAACCAAGCAAAGGCTGCTCACATTGCAGGGAACGCAAGATTCGCGTAAGTCACCCTTTCGGGCAGGTAGTGTCGGACCTCGTCCATCTCTGCTGCTCGTCGTCGAGCAGCGGGAGAAAGCCCGCCATTAACACAGCTTCCAGTGCGACCAAAGAGAACCGGGATGTGGCCAGTGTGAGAAAAGGCAACAGGAATGCCCCGGCTACAGGAACCTCGTGGACCTCATGTTCCGCGATGAGAGCTCCCACGTCATCAAGAAGGCTAAAGCCAAGGCAAGGAGGAAGGGCCATCTCATCGTCGAACCGGGCCTGTCGCCGGACCTGAGGAATAGGTTATCCGTAACTCCCGAGCCCCGCGGCAAGGCTTTGTCGCTCGTTGTCCCTCGATCCCGGCCCCATACGCCGAGCAGCCCCGGGCAGCTGTCGGTCTGGTCCCAGGACGACAGTAACAGCATCATGTCGCCCTCGTCCGGCAGCTGGCCCGTGACCCCGGCCGGGTTAGGACTGCTCTACAACCTTGCCCCGACCTGCCAGGAGCAAGGCACCGCTTACTTTTTCTCGCGATACGTAACCATGGACGAGACGGCTTGCCACCAGAGGTTTGATTTCCTCTACGATGTCTGGAAGCCTGTGTCGTCAGCGCCGGATCGGGAGGTTGATGGTGTGCTCGCGAGCATGACTGCCGTCGGGTTGATGGGGTTAGCGAGCTTGACCCAGTCGAGAGACATGATGGAGGCCGCACAGAAATCGTACGGGACCGCCCTTCGGTTGATGAATCACGCGCTGGTGGACCCGGTCGAAGCGGTAAAGGATACAACGATGCTGTGCGTCCTCATTCTCGGTGTTTTCGAGATGATGACCGAGAACATGCCACGGGCAAGGACGATCGAGGCATTCCAGGAACACGTCAAGGGTGCGGCCGCGTTGGCGATAATGCGAGGTCCCAACCAGTTCGGTACAAGTGCCGGGAAACGTATGTTCGGGATGCTCTGTCAGCGAGTGGTGATCAGCTGCATACAAAAGGCGATGCCTGTTCCAGAGCCATTACAGGAGCTATTTCGTGAGATGGTGAAATCTCAACCACCCGAAGATCCCTCGGTTTGGATTACGACAATGATGTTTGACGTCCTACAAATACGCTTCGACATCAAGAGGGGGGCACTGGTGGATGCTGAGATCATTGTTGAGAAGCTGATCGTCATTGAGGAGCAGTATGACAAGCTTGTCAAACAAATCCCGGCCTCCTGGCACTACCGCACATTCAAGTTGTCGAGACATCACCCTGCCGTGTTTGGGGGGTTCTTTCACCTCTACCCGTCGCTGTGGCACGCTACCATATGGAACAGCCTACGAACGACACGCATCCTCATTCTCGAGACCATTCTATCACAGATCTATTTGCAATCCCAGGCATATCCGCCCACGCTATACTCGGACCGATATGTCGACGAATTCGCCAAGGCGAAGAGAAAGCTACGGCACATTGTCCAAGACACCATTGCCAGCGTGCCTCAACACCTCGGGCTTGTCAACCCAACTGATGGAAGCATCGAGGGCCTGACCCCCATGGCACCGCCGATAACGAGCGTCGAGGTACGCGAAACTCCGAGCCCGCCGACTTCGCCATCCACTCGCTCCGACTCAGTCAGCAGCTCAGGGTTTAGCGTGCCTGAGCTGAAGGGCCAACCAAATGGACTCACCATCCTTGATGTCACAGGCGCCCGGGACCCCGAGGACAACGCGCACCGATTCATGCTACTTGCCTCCGCGACCAGCACCGTCGTCTGGCCGCTCTTCATGGTCGGCATGTCATCGGCCTGCAACGAGGAGTCAAAGTCCTACATTATCGACCGCCTCCGGACGCTGTACATGGAGACTGGGATCCGCCAAGCCGATTCTATTGCCAACCTACTACTAGAGCATGATACGTCTGCCGAGTGGCTGGACATGCAGCTGCGGCCCAACCACCATCACATGCTGACTTTACCTCCCATGATGAAGTTTGAGGAATACGAGCTGCAACTCGAGGGGTTGCAATTGGAGAGGGAACGAGCCGAAGTCGACTGGCTACTTGTTTGAAACACAATATCGCCGCTATCAGATGAAATTTTGTATTAAAAGGGGGGTTAAAACGGAAGGAGTTATTCGGATGGATTCTATACCAGGAAATTGGCTATAAAGCGGGCGGATCATAGGAAGGGGCGTTGCAAATCCATGTTTAGAGACCGCCAATAGCTAAAGCGATGATGGTGCCTTGGCGTGTAGAGATATATATCAACCATGTTGTATACCAAATTAACTGCTTCTGTAAAAATATCGATGCATGTCCCAATGCCTTCCTTCCCTGGGTGCAATGCCCCAAAACGCCAGACTCCATCCTTGAACTAAACTGGAAACCTACGATACATATTTTCTTTACCAGCCGTCAAAATTCCCAAAGCCGCCAGTCTTGGCTTTTTTCCGTGGCTTCTCCTCCCAGATATCAACACTACTGCCGCCACCCGTCCCCGCACCGCTTTTCAGATACTTGCCTACACTCCCCGCTGTGGAAGCCCCATCCCCATCATCGCGCTCATAGCCAGTACGTATCCTCTTCCCCGTCCATGTAGTCTTGTCGTCTTCCGTCCCGCCGCGCCTTTGGACCTCCTCCTTGGCCTTGTCTTCGGTTTCCTTCTTGTTCCTCTCCTTGAGGAACTCCTCGAAGGGGTCGACGAAGACGACAACGTCCTTGATCACGATGTCGCGAACCGGGCGGTTCGCTTCGTCGACGGGACTTGCTTCCATTTGGGACAGGGTCGTGTCTAAGCCTTCGACGACCTTGGCGAAGATGGTGTGCTTGCGGTCGAGGTGCTTGGCGGCGCGGTAGGTGATGAAGAACTGGGAGGAGTTGGTATTCTTGCCTTTGTTGGCCATACTGACGATGCCGCGCGTGTCATGGGTCGCAGGGCCTTCAAGCTCGTCGGTGAAATTGGACCCCCAGACGGAAGTCCCGCCGCGCCCTGTGCCGGTGGGGTCGCCGCCTTGAATCATGAAGTTTTTAATGGACCGGTGGAAGGCCACCGAGCGGTAGTATCCCCGCTGGGCGAGGCGGGTGAAGTTCCAGACGGCTTTGGGGGCGAATTCGGGAAGGAGCTCAAGAGTTATGTCACCAAGGTTGGTTTCGATGCGGGCGTAGCCTTTGATCTTGACGCGCTTGGGCTTGAGCATCCATTCTTCGTCGGAGAGAAGGGCGCGCTCGCCAGACGTGGTTGGGGTGAGGCCTGTGCTGGTGAAGGACGCCGCAGCTCTGCCGGTGGTATAGATCGCGGCGTTGTGGGCAAGCTTCTTCTCCTGAATGGAGGAAGGTCGGAGGGGGTTGGAGCCAGAGGAGGCTTTGGAGAGGGCCTTGTTGGTGTGGTTGACGTCGCCGCCGGACTCGCGCTCCCGTCGCGCACGCTCGACAGCCTCTTTGGCGCGTACTACTTTCTCGCCGATCCGCCCCAAAGCAGCGAAGTTCACTCCGGCCTCCTCGCGCTCGGCAGCCTGGTCGGGAGTGAGAAGCGCCTCCTGCCCGTCTTGTATGAACTTGAACTGACTGAGGTCGCGGCTGCCAGCGTTTTGGGGATCTTGTAGGGTGATGATATCCTTTCGGCCGAATTCAACGTCATCCACGAGGTCGTGCCACATTTTGGCCTTGATGTTCATGCGATCGACGGTGTCCCACGCAAAGACATTAGCGTAGGTGCCATGGCGCACAGCAACGATATGTGTGTTGTCGGTGAAGACCTTGAAGCTAACGGGGTCAATATAGTCGCCCTTTCCGTCACTCGGGATGCCACTCCTGTCCAAGGTAGTAGTTGTGTCTGCGTTGCGCGCGAAGTTGAGCTTGATCAGGTCCTTGGCAGCGAGCGGCTGGCCATTGACGGGGTTGGTCGCATGCTTGTCAAGCCATGCTGAGATGACCTCGACGTCGAAGATGGTACCATCTGGCGTGCAAACGGGGTTCTTGAAGGGCTGGAGGCTTGCGGCGCAAAAGTTGAACGGGAGCCGCTTGAAGCCAGCGCCCGCAACGCCGTTTCCCTTCGCCGCGCGCGACCCAGCATTTACGCCTACGCTGGCACCGTATGCATCCGCCGATGACCACTCGGAGTGCGTAATGTAGAGCTTGTCGGTTCCCTTCCCCATTTTCGTGTGAAGGGAATACCTCGCGCAGGAGCTAGAGGGTGTGAATTCGGTTCGGTGCCAATACCGATAATTCCGCGCGACGTAGGTTGCTATCTTATCGTGATTTTGTAGTGGCGGTTTGCCATGTTTCGCTGCGTTCGCTGCAGGGGGTTGCCTGCCTGGTCCGTGCCGCCTGCGGCGCTCTTCAAGACGACGCAATTGCGGGTCTGGTCTTGGCCGTCAATTCGACGAGGCGCATTATTAGTTAGTCGTTAAGCTTCACCAGGCCATGATCAGGCTGTCGTGTTCCCTTCAACACTCCCAAGCTTAAATCCCAATCAGTCTCGACGACATTTGGGCTTCCATCCCCGACGGCAAAGCGCTCCATTGAGCGCAGACGCACGCAGCGTTTCTGAGCTGCTTCACTATTCCGAACGAACACGTCGCTCCCAGGTCTCGGCCTCTTCGCGCCAAGCTCGATTCATCGCCACGCCGGCGAGATAATCATACAGGAACACAACCATGAGGAGTTGGACGCACACGTTTTTTCTACTGGTGTTAGCAGCATGGACGGCGCGGGCGCTGGAAGTCCAGCTGGTGAGTTTGCGCTGCCAACCTACCGGAAGCTCCGGGCATAGCTGATGGGCATACTTCAATACAGGACAATACAGAGGATAATAACGAGAGATGTGCTGGTACGATTTACCGATTCCTTGATCCGTCGAAATATCGTCTGACGCAGAAATGATTAGGCATGTACAGCAGGAGCACATGGGGTGGCCCTGTCGACCCCTTCATCCTGGTGAAGTTTACCGACACAGGAAAGGACTTGGGTGACGACCCGGTGGCCAGTTTGTTGATAATTGAGTGGAAGGATCTGGACTACGTCGGCGTTGTGCCTGAGGGCGGGGGTCGCAAACAGGAGATCTGCCAGAAAGAATCGGTCGCGAAGGGCTACTGCAACGAGACCGACATTGGCGAGTTCATCCTGGCACCCAACGCAACAGAGCTCTCGTCCAACGTCATTCTCACCAAGGCCATTCACCTTAAGGACTCGAAGCCGATCAACTACCCTATCACCAAGACCGGCTACTACTGCGTTATAACTACAGGGGGAGGCTCGGCTGAGAAATATGAGGCTGTGGTTGAGTTCCGCAACGCCTATGGCGAGCTCCCTGCCACCCAGATCCCGAAGCTGCCATTTTACGGAGGAATCACAATCCTTTACGCTCTCGTCTCAGTGTTTTGGGGGTTCCTCTACTTCCAGCATCGGGCTGATATCTGTAGGTCGTCGCACGTACTGTTTTGAGTGAGGTTGACAGCTGACAACCTCTCAGTGGCCGTCCAGAACTACATCACCGCGATTCTCATCTTCCTCGTCATCGAGATGCTCATGACTTGGGGGTTCTATGGTACGTTGACATGGCCTCCCTCTTGTGCGGGACAGCCAACTTACTAACAACATGTAGACTACCTCAACAGGAACGGGTCAAACATTGGCTCAAAGGTGCTGCTAGTCGTAGTTGCCATCCTCAACGCGGGGCGCAACTCCTTTTCTTTCTTCCTGCTCCTCATCGTATGTATGGGATACGGTGTAGTCAAGCCGACTCTGGGCAAGACCATGGTCTATGTTCGATGGTTGGCTATTGTCCACTTTGTGTTCGGTATCGTTTACGCTGTGACCGGTCTCGTCGTCACGCCTGACAACGCCGGTCCATTTGTCCTGCTCATCGTTCTGCCTCTCGCCGCCACCCTGACGGCCTTCTATGTATGGACGCTCAACTCACTCAACTTCACGCTCAAGGACCTCAGGGAGCGCAAGCAGCACGTCAAGGAGTCCATGTACCGAAAGCTGTGGTGGTGCATTCTGTTGTCTATCATCGTTATCTTTGCCTTCTTCTTCTTCAACTCGTTCTCAGTCGTCACTGCCAAGGGTGACCCGGGCTATGTGCCTTTCCACTGGAAGACTCGCTGGTTCGTCCTGGACGGCTGGCCGAACCTGGTCTACTTGGCCGACGTCGCATGGGTTGCCTACGTCTGGCGGCCTACCGCCAACAACCGCCGCTTCGCCATGAGCGACGAGATCGCACAGGAGGACGACGGCACGTTTGAGATTGCCAACCTCGACATTGGTAACCCTGACGACTCGGATGACGAGGAGGCCCGTGTCGGGTCCAAGACCCACAACGGAGCCACAGCGACCGCGACAAACGGCGGTGCACAGCAACAGCAGTCATCGCACGACCGTTTCGGCGCCTCTGTCGGCGGGTCGCAATCTCAACAAAGAAGAGCGGTGAGCCCACCGAGGGATTCGTTCGACGGCGAGACCATCTTTGCTGTTGGTGAGGACGACAAGTTTTCCGATGATGAAGGAAGTGGCGAGGAGTCGGGGCTAGTAAAAGGCGGGAAGAAATAGACGAACGGCTGGGTGGGAGGCGGTGGGAGGCGGGATGGGGGTATAGCGCAGACGTTTAGAGGCATCCTGGATGGACGGGTCGAGTGAAAACGGTATCAAAATTACCGTTTGTATGTGTAGGAATATGGGTTTCTACTGTTTTAATTTGAGGGGCGTCGTTGGATTGACTTGTATTGGGTCGCATCATTAGCATTTTCACACAAACATCGACGCAGTTGGTCTTGATATTCTGATAACTCTGCTTGCGTCGCGTGAAGCTACAAATCAAGACAAGAATTTTATAAGTGTGTATGGTACAGGCCAAGTGAGTAATGCGAGGCACAACTCGTTCATTATTGATACATGTGACGTTCTCGCCGTTCAAGCCACGACATCGCCGCCGAAACCAACTGGTTTCCTCCTCCCTTCGTTCTCCGGCAGGATTGCAATCGCCTTATACACCTTACCCATGCCGGCCGGCCCACGGTCCACAAGTCGCTTCCAAGCCTTCTCGACATTCACGGCGTGCTCCTTCGCCTCATCCGTAGCTGCGTTGGCCGCGGCTGCCTTGATCAACATCTCGGCACGCTCCTGGATGCCCATGAGGTTCAGGAAGGTCCCTTGATCGATGGGACCGTGAACCTCAATGCCTTCGCTCGCGCGAAGTGCGGCCTCGGCGATGCCGGCGAAGTCGACGTCGGCGCTGAGGTCAGTAAGGCCTGGTTCAGCAAAGGGCGACACGCGGCGGTGACGGCGGATGCCACGCAGTGAGTTGGTTGGTACGGTGCCGTCACCTGGACCGTAGTCGAGGATGAGAGCGGCGCCTTTCGGCTTGGGCTTGGGGTACTGTGCAGAGCCGCCGATGCGAGCGGCAAAGTCACTGGCGTAAAGGGCCGCGTCCGGGCACACCTCGATTAGGGCGCTAGGGCCAACTTGAGACTTGATCGCCCGGAAGCGGGGAGAGGATTCTGGAAGGTAGAGGGAGTGGCGGGTGTTGGCCTGTGCAAGGGTAAGTTGGAAGTCGGGCGGTGGTGTGTCACGAGCCTGAGAAGCGGGCGTGTGAAGGGTGTCGTGAGTCGATCCAGGAGGGGTGGGCGAGACAAGCATCTCCCGCCACTGAACTGTGGGCCTGCTGGTCCTTGTCGAAGGTGATGATATGTCTGATGCATCACGTTTGATATCCTGTGTGGCGGGCACCTCAACGCACTGAAAGGCGTGAATAGGAAGCGCGTCGAAAAATTCATGGGCCACGATGAAAGGCATTTTCTCGGGCGCTGTATGGTGTGAGACACAAGGCAGTGGATAGGGGTAGGAGCGTCTTACTATTGGGGATGGACTTGACAGTGTCCGTCCACACGATGGGAACAGACATGTACTTGCATACACTATGGTAGCCAACTTTTGACTCAGTCATGTGCGCATCCGCTCCGCAAAGGAGTGCCTTTTGCGCCTCTCTGAGCTTGGGACTCGCCTCGACCATGTAAACGGCGTCGATGCTGTTAGCCATCGCCGGGAACTTTTGAATGGTCTGTGGTGTTGTCAGCGGCGAGTTATAGCTGGATTAATACAAGGACATACTCGGAGCATATCATCCATGAGGGTTCCGCGGCCGGGGCCGACTTCGATGAGCTCGACACTCTGACTCTGGCGGCCCTGGGCGATCCACTCGGTAACCAACCAAATGCCGATGAGCTCGCCAAAGACCTGAGAGATCTCGGGCGATGTTACAAAGTCACCCTTCAGCCCAAACTGATCACGGCCTTCCTCAATGGCACCCGTGTAGTATCCGCCAACATCAGCCGTCAGACACATACGCATGAAACTGGCCAGCGGTACGGGCCCCGTCGCCTTGATAAGCTGTAAGTAACAGTTTTCATTTTCCGAAATCAGCGGAAACTTACTGAGATGGCTTCGGCCAGCTGCTTGGCCAGTGGTGTCGACCATTGTCTCTCTGGCTCATCGTCGTGGTTGCGTAGGTGTGGCGTTGAAGATAAGCGTCTCAACGTTGTGGGCAAGCTTAAGCTCTGCGATATTCTTGGCGCAAACGCCCTGGATTTCAAGAATCCGCGGCCGGCAGCGCTACACAGCGCCCGAGGCAGAGCCGACCTCATCTTGAGTGATCACGCACGGCGTCTTTTACTGGGGCATTGCCACAACTGGAATTACCGGAGGAACGTGGGGGGGGCGGGTGAGGAGCTCGAGCTTGGAGGGTCGGGAAGGTGCTTGAGAGCTTCCTTCTTGCAGAGCTGAGTAACATCCCAACCCTAACCCCAACAAAACACCACCCGAAATGAGGTGTTTGAAATGAACAATAAGAAATAACTTAAAGTATTAATAACATATAGCTTTTGATTTCTTTCTTATTGAAGACATTGATTCTTACCAACAGCGCGAGTACGAA
>Ga0247780_1000484_pt1 | contig 37046 bp, 45 predicted proteins | sample UWRJL079202R5_FD_179927 | JGI IMG/M metagenome (GOLD analysis project Ga0247780, IMG submission 179927) | Plant litter microbial communities from Arlington Agricultural Research Station in Wisconsin, United States - UWRJ-L079-202R-5 | ecosystem: Environmental > Terrestrial > Plant litter >...
TGCCCCCGCTGCCAAGGGGAATGTCGTTGGCATCCAGAGAACCGTCGGCGGCGGACCGGTGGAGAACCAACCCGAGGCCATTCTCGATGCTGCCTCCTTCCTTTCGTTTGGCGGTATGTACCCCCCCACCCCTTCCATTCTAGCCCAGACAAAACTAACCCCCCCAGACGTCATGCTCCTCGAAATGCAAGTCGGCGACGAATTCAACAACCTCTGGCCCGTCGAGATCTACGACGCCGAATTCTCCGCCATCCAACTCGCCGTCGCCCTCGGCATCACCGTCATCGAACCCGCGGCCAACGGCGGCGTCAACCTCGACACCCCCGTCACCCGCCCGGGGTCCACGGTCCCCAAATCCCTCCTCACCGTCGGCCACCCCGACTTCCGCGACTCTGGCGCTGTCCTCGTCGGCGCAGGCTCCTCCACTACGCCGCGAACCCGCCTGTCGTTTTCCAACTACGGCAGCCGCGTGGACGTGCATTCCTGGGGGTTGAATATCCGCACTTCAAGTGTGGATGTCCCGGCGTACACGGACTCGTATGACGACTTCTCGGGGACCTCCGGGGCGGCGCCAATTATTGCGGGTGCTGCGCTGAGTGTGCAGGGGCTGGTGAAGGTGAGGACAGGCGGCAAGCTGGGGCCGGCGGTGCTGAGGAGCAGGATTAAGATTGGGGGGACGTCGACGTCGGATCCGGTGCATGATAAGATTGGGGTGCAGCCGAACTTGAAGAATTTGATCGATTGGTTTCAGTTGAACTATATTTGAAGGGGGTTTGAGAGGGGAGGAGGGGGGGTTGGACGAGGTAGCTTTTGTTAGGCGTATCTCACAATTTCAATACAATTTCGAAGGCAGTTGCCAAAATTTCGTTTGATTTTCTTACCCTCAGCCTCACGCCTTGTGGCAAATTTCCTCCTACTCAGACTAAATTCCATGCCATGCTGTAAAACTAACGATTGAACTTGAACTTGATTTATAAAAAAAACCCAAAAAAACACCAAAAGATTCAAGCCCCCCCCGCCTCCCCCCACCAATCCCTGCCAGTCTTACTCAGGCAACCACCTTCTCGCACTTGTGAAGCCCTGCTGATGTGCTGCCTGCATGATAATGTTAGAGGCAGGTAGGTACCTAGCTTAGGAGATCAGATACGTAGGGGGAACTTACATCCGTTCTCAGTCGTCGACCGGCTCAGGCTGAAGAGTCACGAAGTGCTTCGCCTGACCCTGGGGTGACATCGCGACCATGTCCCGAAGGACGCCCTCCATCCTTGGGATGATCAATCTGATCTGAACCACCTGCTGAAGCAGCGCATGGTTCTCGTAGACTGGCGTCGGCTGCTTGTCAGTGGGCCTGGAGCCAACTGTCGTAGCGGTGGCGGTCGCCGAGTGCATGCCTTGGGCAATCGACTGGCATAGGCGGTGCCGGGCCCAGAACACGGCCTGAGACAAGTTGTATGCTCCAAGACGAGCCGCCTCACTGCGGTCCCAGTGGTTACTCGCCAATGCGCGGGCCTGCTGGAGGGAGTATCCGTCCTTCAGCCGCACGTACTTGGACGAAACTCCAGAGCCACGCCCGTCGACCCAGTTGAACACTACTCCGTCCCCGTCCCAGTTGACATTCGGCTTAATGAAGGCCGGCTGGTTTGCCACCCGTGCCGGGCTTGCCTTGCCAGGAAGGTTCTGGGTAATGGTGCCGCACTCGGTGGCAGCGTCGTGGTGTGTGCGGACGCGGGGGGCAACCTTGGGCTTGACAATCGGGCAGGTGGTATCCCAGTTGCTGAAAACCGCCTTCCACAGCGCGCGTCTGGTCGCGTCCGTTGGCTGGTCGCTGCTGAGGTTGTGGAGGCCGAGAGAAATGATGAGGCCGTCACATAACGTCTTCTGCTCGGGAGTGAGCTGTGAATACTTGCTCACAACGTGGCTGACTCCAGAGTGGAACTGGGTGGATGGGGGTTTGGCGGGAATGTCGCTGGCTTGTTGTGAGGCGCTGGAGCCGGCTATCGCACTGCTGCCGCCTGCCATCGTGGTGATGAAGTTGGGAAGCCGAGGGTAAATACACAACGTTAGCGATTGATCGACGGGGAAGTGCTCTGCGGAAAATGATCGAAGATGGTTGTTATTCTCAGAAACGAGGGCTGCAGAGAAGAAGAGTGGGAGGGCTGCAAATCACAGCGATGGGCGAATTTGCTCAAGAGAACGCGATGAATAAACGCGCTGAATTATTGGGCGAAACTACGAAACATCGCACAACTAAAACTACACAATAGGCACAATATCTTACAATGCCGCAACAGCGGAAGGAGCAGAAAGAGCAATACTGCCACGCGACCCTTTCCGCTGGCTGGCCTCGGGACCGCCTTGGGGCCGCCTCGAGGCGGTCTCGGGGCCGCCTTCCATCACCCTTCAACCAGTATTAACGCTGGTTCTCCTTTGTGCTGGACTTCTGCTGCTGATCTTGATTGGCTGTCAAAGACTCCCGAACCAGTGGCGGCCGGGTTGCTGTCTGTCCTCTGTGTTCATTTCCATGCACCACGGATGGCTCTGCGACCACGTTTGTCTCGGTGGCCAGCTCCTCAAGTTTGGATCCTGGTAGTCCTGCCGAGGGCCGAGCCGGTCGTAGCGGAAGCTCAAATGACTTTTGAGCATTGGAGCGTGGCTTCTAATCACGCTCATCCTCCGTTTGTTGCTGTTCCGAGCTCTCGCCCGTACCACCTTTGCCTTCGAGTTCTTGCTTATGGTGGCGCGCTTCCCCAGACATAGCGAGCATCCAGCTCTCGGTCCAGGCTTCCTCCTCTTCGACCTCATGAAAATATGCTCGGATGGCCTGACGCCATCGCTCCTCTTCCTTGGTATCTAAGATACCAATTTCCCCAGCTCGCTCAAGTAGGAACTCCCATTCCCATGGCACAGCCACGCTTACGGGTACGCTGCCAGGCTCATGGGAATCTGGTAGAGGGCCCCGAAAGATATCTTTGAGCGCACCCGCTGCAGCGATGCCTGAGAGTATCTTGTGTACGGCAAACTGTATCTCCAGATAGCCCCTGTCTGGTAACGGATACTTTTTCGGGTCCGGTGTCTGGAGCAGAAAGACATCGCCATGGTCGACAACCGGAAAATACTGCGTTGTGCGGCCTTGATGCGTTCCGCCCTCCTTGGCGTCCATGCAAATGCCTCGGCGGTAATTGCTAATGGTGCCATCAAAATGCTCCCAGCTATCTGAGGCAAGCCCACCGCTCTCGTGTGTATTGTTCAGCCACACCATCTGGATCCAAAGGCGGCAAGGATCAGTATCCGATACATTGTTGATCGGCCGGACTGCAAAGTTGAAGCGATCCCATCTGTAGTGGGCCCCAGCTTCAAGCGGGAGAATGTTTGCCTTCTCCGCCTTGTCAGGAGAGCAGTGATTGGTCCAATGCTTATCAGGCCAAAACATACGAAGCAAGTTGCGGAAGGTTGTATGGTTGCGCTCTGCCTTAACCAAGGCCCTGACCGGTACAATATGCGCCCCCTGCGCGCCGAGGGCGTTGGATAGAACGCAGCGTCCCGCGTACCATTCCGGCACTTCCTTCTGTGCAGCTATCTCTTTGCCGGTACGTCTGTCTTCATTGTTGTTTCCGGTGGCGCATTGATCATCGACTGGGGGATGGGAGGCGGGCTGCGTAACCGAGTCCGCTTCTTCGTCAGACGAGATTTGCGATGTTCCTTGAGCTTTCTCGATCCTTTGCTTCTTCATGTGTCGTGTTTCTACCCCCTCGTCTGTCGCCCTGTTCTTTCCAGTACGGGAAACTGCAGCGGCCACCGGCTCATCGGACTTTTTTGGCTTGGGATTCAGGTCCCACAAAACACAAAGCTTGTCGAGGCTGGCTTGGTATTCGTAGCATCGACTCTCAAAGAAGTTCGCAAGAGAAATCTCCTTCGGGTGGAGTCCTATCTTCCAGTCATCCCAAGAGCTCATTCTCAGGGATCGAGGCCGGGAGCTGGCGTCATGGAGTATAGCTAGCAGCATATACATCCCCTTCTTCTCTATAGCCCGCCGTGCCTTTTCTTTCGCGGTGGGGGCATAACTGCCGTCGTCTCCTTCAACATGAAGGGCTTCGATATTTTGATGGACATATGCAACGAACCGCTCCCTCAACTCCTCATCCGACGTCGGGTCGGGCAGCTCCGCATCCGATAACTGCGTTGAGAGTGGCTGTGACGAGTCGAGCAGCTGGTCGGGGCTCGATTGGTTGCTTGAAGACGACACTTCTTCTTCGCCGACCCAGGATATTATCTTGTTGCCGATGTAATCAACCGTGATTCGCTGCCGGTTTCTGTAGGTGCCTCCCTGCTTAGATGCCATGGCGGAGTTGAGGCTATCCGCAGTCGCCGGAAGATTCCTGAACCTGTTAGTCCATGTGAGGAAAGGGAGGCGTGAAGAGATCTTACAATTGTCTTGGGAGAGAGGTTGGGTTTGGTGGATGATTGAGCCACTTCCAGGAGGAGAGGCGAGCAAGGTATTTATTAACAAGTGTTGGAAAATTCGAAGGGTGTTCAGCAGGAGACGATTTGGCAAACTATGTGGTCAACAGGCGTGCACGGGCCAAAATGGCAGTCATTATTTAGGGTAGGTCTGATTTAGGGTTGCCTGTCGGCAGAACGGATAGCAAGGCGAATCCTCAGTCACCTGACTGTTAGCAGGATCCTTTGTTTGACGACCCCACCTCGAAGCATAAGAGAGACGGACGTTTATCCTGATATTACACGCGCCTTGGAGAAACTCAAACAATTCCGCTCAAGTAGCCCCCGCCCCGGTCGATAATACGCCACGAAATCCCCCCTTCCCTCCCCCAGAGCAAGAGTCTGTTCAAGATAGCCCTCATCAAGATCCATTCCGTGCCAAGGAAGACAAAACATCCTTTGTGTACAGGTAAAATCTCATCCGTGCCTCCAATTTGTGCCCAATGGCCGACCAGTCGAGGAGGGCAATTTCTCCGCTCTGACTGCCTATGTTGAGTTATTGACAGTGGGGAAACGCTTGCCGATACCGGTAGGCGGATACCAGCGCAACGACGTGGCATCCACCACCCAGGACGGCAAAAATATGGAAAAGCTGATGCGAATGCCCCCAAATATCAAAGGAACCGGGGCTAAATCTCTCTGGTATCCGCCTCACGAACAAGCAAACGCCGACCAACAGCGACAACCCTTCGGCAGGATACCACACAGCGCCTAGCTGTTCTCGCGCCCGTGCCCATCCCATCCCAATTGCGCTGTGAAAGAGAGGGAGCATGGCCGAAACTGTGAGTAAACCGAAGACTCCCCCACGCAAGGTTCTCACTCTATTGCCTCCACCTCCTGTGTCGAAGAGTTTGAATGCGGCGGCGGATGCCGAGCAGAAATTGATGGTCCAATACACCTGTTGCACCACCGGCCGACAGTAGAATGCATAGTGGGTCATTGAAGTACCGCCGCCGAGAGCGAGGATGCAAATGCCGAGGATATCTAGTTTACCTTAAAAATGATGTACCTGGTATGAATGGCTCCTCAATGTGTGAAAAGTTGTACTGAGCCCAAAGCAGACAGTGGCGGAGGTGAGGTAACTGCCAAACGCGAGCTTATCGCCCCAGCCAAGGCGGAGAACATCGGATGCTGAGATATACGTGTAGAGTACCACGCCGGCTGCCAAGAATATTGCGGATCCGAGCAGATGGGTCCAGATATTCATGGTCTCCATGTGGAGGCAACGCCAGAGGCGCGGTGATCGCCCGTATGAGTGCGTGGGCATGGGGCGCTCTTTCAGTATGTAGTCATTGTCGCGCAGCCAGGCCGGGATCTCGTCTTTGGTCCCGATCGCGGGCCAGTACAAGTCTTTGGCTCGTCGGCGCGGGTCCATGATTGGTGGTGCCTCGGATTTGAAGGCGGTCGAAGCTGGTGACGATGGTGAGCGAGCCGTCGGTGTACTCGGAGTGGATCAGACCTTGGCATCTTTGACCATTGCGTCAGACTCGAGCTGTCGAGGAAGTGAAATTCGTGAATTTCACTCGTTGCCGTTGCCGTTTTGTGCGGTGCTCAGGAACACAGACCTGGGCTTCCAGATGGCAGGTTATTTGTCGAGGGAAAGCCGAGCTGGGGAAATTACGCTGCCTCGTTGTTTGCTCGTGGGCGGTAAACTGCAAGACATCCGAGCTCTTGTGCCGGTTGCGATGTCTCCCTTGCATCATCCAGATGACTCAATACTGCTAATAATTGCCAACAAGGCCAATATGACTGGCACATTTCTGTCAGCTGAGAATCCTTTGCTGAAAGAAACTTGTTTCATGAAGAACTCACCAGACGATGATGTTAGGATGAAACTTGCGACGGTAAAAGCGGTCTGAGCATCACCTCCTATGGCCGTCCATATGATACCGACCAAACAAGAGGTGAGCCAAGGGGCTGTCCCCGAGATGGCGATGCGAGTTGTGTTCCAGCCCTCGACAAACTCTAGGGCATGACGCTTGTGCTTGCGGCGAAGTCGAAATACCCACTTGATCCAATCGTCGCTGTCGTGGAATAGCCGGTCTGGGTTCCGGTATGCGTACATCATCTCCTGGAGGACGAAGTCATCGAAAGGCACTACTGTGGGCCGCGTTGTTGGCGTATACTGAATCTCGAGTGTTAGAAGACGCTTCTTAGCCAACCTTTGAATTGACTAAGAACTCACAGCAAGCACACGAAACGCTCGAAGTGTTTTTAAGGAGAAGTAGCGCCTGAAGAAACCGCACATCTTGTACTTGTACAATCGCTGCATGTCCCGGAAGAACTCGTCGTCAGTGTGAACCAAATGCTTGTTAGATTTTGTGGCAGCCCGGAAGCTCTCGTCCGTCGAGAAGTTGGATCGCAAGACACACTGAATCTGCTGAAGATCACAGCCTTTAGCGCCGGATCTGTAGCAAACCAAATTCAGCGAACATGTCGCTCTTGCAGTGTCGTAATAGACTGGGACATTGGCTTCTGCAGTCAGCTCGAGTGTTGTCGACGGTGTGAAGTGAAAGGGGTCATTCTGGCCGGGGACAGATGGGAGCTGTCCGCCCATGCTGGGTGAGCCCATGGGGAGTGTCGAAACGGGTGGTAACAAGCTTTCGGTGACCCGAATCGAGAGTAAAGGCGTTGGCGCTTCAAATTCCTCCTCTTCCCCTGGCCCTGGAGGTTGTTGGTCAGCGCCTCGGAGGGCCTCGGACAGAGCGTCGGCAGAAAATGTGCTCGACTTTGAGAAACTGGGCTTGGCTTGATCGCTTGACGTATTTTCAACTAGGAGACCCGCCCCGTCGTGCTGAGGGGCCTCTGATAGATTATGGCCTTTAGCTGACCTAGCTCCACGAACAACGGAATCCGAGTCTGCTGGTTCTTCAAGATCACCAGCTTCCCTTGGGAAATCTCTGTAGGTATCGTCAAGCGAAGTTCTCGGCGGCGTATCCACCTCTTCGATGACCTCAAGATCCTCCTCATTCGTTCCGGACACGTGTGGTTGGTGGACATGCTGTCGATAGGAGGATATGGATGGGGCCGCAGAGACTGCCGGAGACCTGGCGAACTGGTAATCAAAGACATGCGGCGGCTCGACAGATGGCCTCGGACCGAGCGAGAGGCTTCTCCTGAGGCTGGTATTTTCCAGCAACTTGACAGGCGCCCGACCCAAGCTAGAGCCGAGGGGCGGGGTCGTATTCGTCGGTGCCTGCACCGCTGCGCGTGCCCGGCGCCAGAGCCTGGAGATCAAGCCTTGCGGCTCTGGTTGTTTTCCCGTCATCACGATTCGTTCATGTAGAAGGCATAATCCGGATCAGCCCCAAGAGGAGTGTGTGGTTTTGGTTGCATTTTCAACATCCCGCAAGCCCCCGCACGTTGCATCCTGCCCGCCCTGGCGATGACCTGCTAGCTCTGCGGTACAGCCAATCAGGGGCGGCAGCCCTTCAACCAAGGATCTGTAAAGGGACCAAGTTTCATGGCTGCAAGAGAGAGGCGTTGGTAGGAGGAATTGGGTGTTTGGGATCGGCCGCCAGGTTGTGTGTCGGATCAGATCACCGGAAAGAGCGTCGGGAAGCGCTTTACAAGCGGTGGAACAGGAGGCGTCCGCCTCACTCCTCCCATTGAACGACGCATAGACGTGAGTGGCAATCTAGTGGCTAGTCGAGACAACGACATTGGTCGACATCACAGCGACGGGAAGATTAGATTGGGCCAAGGTTACCTCCAACAGAGCACGAAGTACAGGTTCAACCACGGGAGCTCATTTGTGCAAAACCGTCTCAGATCGCACTTTGTGGCTGAAGTCGGGTCGCTTCAGCGGGTCCCGCGGGCCGGTGACTAGGCCAACCTTGCGAGCTTCGCCTGGAATGGAAGGGGGGAAGGTGGGAGGGGGGCTGGAGCCCCAAGTTAGCACGCATTTGCGTTCACACAGTTTTGCGGGTTACCTGCCGTCCTCGACGACATGTCTTCCCATCTTGACAGCAGAACAAATGCAAACGTCGTCTTGTTTTCTCAAAATCGCTCTTTTGGATGGTTCCTTATGTCTATCTTTCCTGGTACTTCGCCCAAAAGGAATGGAAATTGCGCGGTGCGCGCCTGGTGTGGTATTCTGCAATCTCTTGGGCTCGCTTTCTGTTATTCTATTGTCCCCTTTTCCCTGTCTATTTCCCTCGGAAATGTCTTCGAACTGGACACGCACGCGAAGACGAGCATCCTATGCCGTCTTCGTGAGGGCCTCCAGGTCCGCAAGCATGTCCTGTAGCTGGCTCTCGGACCTCTCGATTATAGACGCCAAACTCTCCATGCATTCGTGGATTCCCATTCCAAAAGCTTGGTCGGTGGTCCCAATGTACTGGCTTGCACTGGTAACTTTGCGTTCGATCGATGCCGATGGCTGCCCAGTGGCTAGGCGGGTTGGGAGCTGCGACGCGCCGTCTTGGAGGTTGCGATCCAACATGATCTCGGCCATGACAGCGCTGGATCCCCCGTCAGCTTTGTCAGAGTCAGGGGTGCTGGCAGCAATGACTGACATGTTGGGGCGTTTCCCTTGGTTCTTCCTTCTTCTTGTCATCGCCTTTCGGCTGTCTTTTCTACCGCTGGCGCCGCTGTAGCGTAGTGCGTTGCAGCTCTATGACGACTCGGCGACAGGATATTGACAGGGGAATCTCGGAGCGCAGAAGCCAGGCGACAGACAAACTCGCTCTGGATGATATGACGAGGGATGCGTGTTGCGCTTCCTGGTGCAGCGAACCGGTTGACTCACCGGCGGAGTTGAAGGAGTTTTGGATCTCGCGATGTCTCGTGGCAGCTCTCCCCGCATGCGGCGAATCCAATGGAGGGGCATTGTGTTGTGTCGAATTCGACACTCTTGCCTGCTGCGATCTTTTTACACTGGACCAGCAGCGGCAAGCCGGAGATCGACCCAATTGGGCACCACTCTTTGGTAGAGCGCCTGCTAGCTGTCTACCATGACACGGATGTTTTTAATGCGGGTTTTGGGTATCTTTGCGGAACGAACGATGGGATTTTTTGTGTTAAGACACCGCTGTTTCGGTGTTGATGATTGGGTCGCCCGCCGCCGTTGTGCTGGCAGGGCCCGGGCAGCGCCTTCAGTGCGCCCCTCGGCGAAGCTGCATCTCGACAGCAGGCTGCGGATAGAAGAAGTATTTGAGAGCTCATTCGAATGCAATTTGGTTCCAATGCCTTGACAGTTCTTGCAACCTGTCAAAATGAGCGGCAACCGATCTCGAACGACTTTGGGTGCTGGTGTTGTTGAGCACTCGGCAGACGGCTCCTTGGCGAAAGCAGGTACCACGAGCGAGTTCGGCCGGTTTGCCTGCCCGTTCTCCCGTGCGTTTTCTGCTACACCGTCGACGCCGAAAACTTGCCACAACAGCTTCCCCGACATCCGTCATGTCAAGTACACTCTAGAAAAGCACGAGCAATTGTTTCAGTCGATCTAACCACCAAATTTGCAGAGAACACCTCAAAAAGGTCCACAGATGCAACTGCAGACTCGAGAACCATCCGGCTGAGTGCGAGAGCCAGCTGCACATGAAGCCCGAGCAGTTCGAAAAGGTCGCGAACAATGGCCGCCGAGCGAAAGACGAGAGCCCATGCGAGCAGTGGGTTCGGCTGTTCCAGGAACTGTTTCCTGGAAGGGACGTCCCAGCGCCGCACATACCGACGGTCCAGCATCTCGAGGCCATCTCCCGCGACCCGCCGCCCGGCTTCGTCGAGGAGCTCGAAATAGTGTTGGTTAGGGCCGAGCCTGGGGATGCGGGTATAGATGGCTCCGGGAGCCGGGCGCGACCCTTCCTGCGGCAGTTTCCACACTTTGTGGAGCTGGTTAGCACGTGGGGAACCCGTCGCGGCTCCGTGGCCGCCGCGCACAACGTGGAGGGGAGCGTCGATTGGGAAGCTAACGACGTCGTCACTGAGGATATTCAAATCGGGGAATCGCCCTCGCAGGACCATTTCAATGAGGCGTGGCCAGACAAGGGTGATTGACGGTCGTGGTAACCTCCCGACGACGGGCGGACTACCACCAGTGGCTTAGATACAAATGGGAGTTATCGGGCGACTCTGGGTAAATGATTCCTCATATTTAGACATAATCCGTATTTCCGCTTCAAAAGACGGGCTTTGTGACACGATCCTTTGCAACTTTGCACCGTTGACTCATCCTCCCTTGATCGCCTTGCCGGCTCCCGTCTCGCTCCGGGGGTTAGGGTCATGCATATGAGTCGGCAAATGGCACGCCTCATTTGAGTGATGAGCCTTGGCACTTGCGACAGGGGTTGCTGCCTGGTACGTACCTAACTGGAGGGAATTTGAGGCCATTGGTCGGAGCCTTGTGGAATCGCCCCTCAGCTCCCATTCTTCTCGACGTCAATGCCAGATTTTGCACTCCTTCCAGCAAGGCTCTCGGCCTCGATCTCCTTCCCCAGCCACCACGTCAGGCAGCATTGCCGCCAGCTCGAGTCATTTCAAATTACGATGTCATGTCCATAGTCTGGCGACCCCAAGACGTCGCGCCAGCTCAGCCCACTAAAATCTTCGAGAGTCTGGAATATGGGCATCGATGCGTTACTGCCCTGCTGGCAAATGGTAAAAGGAGCCCCTAAACCCCCGCTTCGGCTGAGAACTAACATAAATCGGTATCCAGAGCCAAAGCAGAAGTAGCCAGAACCAAAGGAGACCCAACGCTACGGGCCTGACGCAAATGGAGACACCCCACGAACCCACAGATCCCGGGCCAGGCCGGAACCCTGCGCGTCGGACAGACCCTCCCAGCCGGTGGACCCAGCGATGGCTTATCGACCAAACCCTTACCTTTCCCGCCAGCTTCCCATTCTCAACTACCCGAGCCCCGTCAAGTCGTGGTATACGCCTGCGCGCGGTTCAGGTCGTGCACAAACGGGACATGGCTCACCAGAAGGCAGCTCCGAGTTTGCAAGCCATACAATGCGCCAGAGTACGAAATAAAGCGAGGGATATCAAACATCAGGGCGATGCATCAGGGAAATGCAGATGCCGACGTTGTCGAAACACCAAGTCTAGCTCGATGTATGGACTCAGATCCACACTAGTTCGTCCTCCACACAGCTGGCAAGCACACGATATCAAAGAGGAACAGAGGCTCTCTCGGTCTTGGTCAGTTCGTCCGTCTATGGGAGAGAGCACTGATACAGATTTTTCGCATTGGATAGACGACTGCCTGTATCCATCCCCACAACGGCACAGTTCATCGTTGTCGGGTTTGAACGATACCATAGTATCAAAACGCGGACTTGGACCGCAGGCATGCACTGACGAGGGAGGCTCGTCAAGCCAGATAGATAGACAACTCATATTTGGAACAAGCAACCGGCATTGCAAGGAAGTCAATCAACACACTCAATGCTCTACTATTCAGATGGGAGAAAATAAAGATCAGGAGGGGGGGTCACATTCTCCCGATGAAAAGGGGCCAGCTGATCAAGCAGGAACACCTCCTGCTCGCACCCGATTCGATTCTAAGAGGTCACGATCCCGTGACGAAAAGAACGGGGAAAGGGATGACTACGACGATGACGAGAATGGCCAAAATGAAGAGCCGAAGGAGAAACGCAGACGACTGGCGAGTACAGACAAAAAGTTTGCCTGTCCGTTTTTCAAACATAATCCGACGAAGTACGGGAACGAAAGATTATGCCTTGGCCCAGGGTGGGAGCAGGTCCACCGCGTCAAGTTCGTGATATATTTTCCACGTCGCCCAGATGGCATTTTATTGACAGAGAGAAATAGGGAGCATGTCATGCGTCGGCACACCCTGCCGGAATACCAGTGCGGTCGATGTTTTGAACAATTCCGGGATAACGGGAAACTTCTTCAACATGTCCGACAGAGTAGTCCATGCGTACTTCAAGAAGAGAAGAGGCCAGAGGGGATTGACAGAACCCAGCTAGATAGGCTGAGAAAACGCGGCAAAAAGTCAGCCAGCGAGGTCGAGAGATGGCATGAGATGTACCGAATTATTTTTCCGGAAGAACATAAAAGTCCCAGTCCATGTAAGGCCTTTTAACGCTCTCTGGTTGATATTGCTAATAACAACTTTCTTCTATAGACTACGACGCAGAAGAGGCCAAACTAGCCCTGCCTGGCTCTGTCAATGTCCAGCAGTTCCGAAGGATCTTGATGGACAAACTTCCAAAGCGGATCGAACAGCTAATCTCCAGTCAACTTCCAGAGGGAATTGCGGGGCTCCTCGTACAAGATCAGTCTCTTACTGAGATCGTGCGAGAAGCCATTAAAGAGACACTCGACGATTCCCGCAGCATCTTTGCAATTCCGACAGACAGCTGTTTTCAGCAACCCACGGACTCAGCCTGCGCATTCTCTCCATCACAGGCCCAATGGCCACCTTTGATGACCTCACCCCAGGCCTATTCGTCCCTTTTGGATGACAATGTGCCGTTGCAGCACGATGATTTCGTAACGCGGTCTGTAGATCAGACACCTTCAGAGTCATCGGCTGGATATGGGCAACCAATCGCCCCTCAGTGGCCTACTGAAGGCGATGATGACAATGCCGTCAAAGAAATTGATCCTTATGACTTTTTGGGACTGGAGATGGACCAGTATTTTGCAACGGTTAGGGAACCCCTATTGTTGCGACCAGTGGCCAACATGGACTCTCATCCCGTTGTTCTGTCGAATATTTCTAGGCCCAACGGAATGTCGACACAAGCGGAGACACATGATTCACTTAAGGACGGGCGAACCGACGCCCAGAGCGCTCTTGAAATTCCGAAGTGAAATTCGCCTATTCTGACTGATTTTCCAAGGTCGATTTTGCTCGCGCTGTATATCGGAACAAGTACATCGCGGGTACAGTAACCCTCAAGGTTTGTTCCCAGTACATCAAAGATCCGATGACAAAATAAAGAGCTAGGGATGCCGCTCTCCATCAGCCAGGTGGAAAGGCTCTGAAACTGAGCTTACGACAAGTATTTCCGACTACCTACTTACTCCACCAATCACTTGGCTTAAGAACGCCAGTGAGGGGTTCATACTTCATATCAGGCGTTGATTCTGGACTGGCTTCCATTTGACTCTCAACGCTATACTGCGTGAGGTCCTGGCAAAAGAGCGCCAACTGAAAAAGATATTTAAGTCATAGCGACTCAACTTTCCAGTTGACTTTCAGTCGATGAAGGCCCTGGCTCCAACGCAAATACTGTGTGCGGTCTGAAACCTCGTCGGCTGGAGAGCGCTTGCGGAAAAATAGCCCATCCGGCTGGCTGGCCAAGAAGGCGAAAACTCGCAACTCAGGAACCTGTTTGAATCCGGACACTCCGGCGTTGAATACGGGGGTGTGATGACATGACAATAGCACTCTCCCTATGTGCCGTCCGAGGTCCACTATGTTCCCCTAACGATTCAATGATTCGCAAGACAGGAGGACTCTAATTCTCAACACAGTAACTGTGCGAGGTTGATTTCTGTGGTCGAAATGCTTTCTGTCAGACTTGCAATAGGTGGTGGTGTAGTATCGCTACTATGGCATATCTTGGAGTAACAGCCTGAGGTTGTTGAAAAGTGTCAGTGCCTTGCGTTGCTTCTTGTCAGTATCACCTCCGTTATTATGCGACTGACTCTTGGACATGGCGAGATTTATACTATCAGGGCACACCAAGATTGTGGAGCATTTCGGGGGTCAACATGCGTCGGCCAAGCGAGAAGTCTTTCCGGCCTCTTTCTGACAACCGCACAGCCCGCCTTTGAAGATCGGAATCGCGGATATATCCATCAATATGGAAGCGGGAAGTTTCGGCTGTTACCACTATGAGAGACTGAGCTCAGATGGCTTCAAATCGAATTCGTTTGGAGATACGACAAAATCAAATTTGGAACATTCATATTTGGCGAGGCTTTATTTCTTTTGTTTTGAATCATGATAGCATCTCCTTATTTCAATTTAAACAAAAGTTGTCTCTTCTTCTACCTGTCCGATCTATCAGGTGGATGACAAGCTCCGGTGCATTTCGCCGCTGAAAACCCTAGAGTGCCCAGGTGCTGGAAAAGTGACGGAGCATTGTTGTCTTCTTGCTGATCCTAAGACATTGAAACGGTTAGATTCCATTGAATGGCGCGTTTAAGGAACGCGGGGCGGCCCAGGGTTTGCGCAATGACGGTGTGTCTTAGAACGCGTTAAGTGTTCTGGCATTCCATCCCAACGCGCGTCGCCTCCCTTCGTACTTTCATCCCTATTAAACTCGTCCGACCGCAGTTTTGCGGAAGGATTGCGGTTTCTACCTCTCATCTAATAACTTTTAATGTCCTTTAAAATGAAAACCCCAACACCAATTCTGCTGAGCGTCCTTCTCGGCCTAGTTGCCGCGGTCCCAGCCCCTGAGCCGTCACCACACTGCAACGACGACTGCCTCCTGAAGCTCATCCGCTACCGCGAAGAGGCCAATGTGGACTGGCTGATGGCCCTCCCGTATTGCTCATGGATTCTCGATTCACCCGTCGCGGCGAGAATCCAGCTTCAGAGGATGACCCTCCCTCTCCCTGGGGCACCCGCACCCAGTGAGACTGCGAACTCCCTCGTTTCAGCATCATCAGTCAACGTCGATAGAAGCAGCAGCAGCAGTGACGAAATCACCACGTCAACTACCACCATCACATCCACGGCTACAACATCCACAACCACCACGGTCGACTTCCTTCAGCGCCGCCTCGACTCGGATGACTTGCATGTACGAAACAGATGCGAATCATACCGCGCACTCGACAGGCCACAGCCATCGGCATGGAACGGGCATTCCGATACGGAAATTCGAAAGGCGTGTGTCCGGATTCTGCCATGGCATCGGTCAGCGGCTGCTGTCCCAGTTGAGCCCGCACAGGCTGAGACTGTCTTTGTGAGACCGGTGGCTCTCTCGCTTTCGTCTGTTGTGGTGGCAGGGTCCACGCAGGTGGTTACCTTGACGATTTACACTACCATCACGGCGAATGTTGCGCCGTGGCCGGTGGAGAGTTTGTCATAGCGGGGGTTGTTGGGACGGTTGTGAGGGCTGAGAGGGGGTGGTGTTATGATAGCAATAACGCTTTTAGCTGTTTTTCGCCCACACCTGTGGAAATATCTCCCATAACTGTTCTGGCATGATGATGGGAGAATGGGGCTGATAGGTGAAGGAATGCTTTTGGACATGCGATACTCTTTGAACTGTACAGGGGGCAAAACGGGGGCAAAGAAGAGGTGGTTGGGGATATTAGCGGGTGGAGAGATGGGATGAGTTCCGTTCCTGAGAGTAGGTAGGTACGATGTGGGATTAACCATCGGCTCCAGTGTTCTAGGAGCAATGCAGTCTTCAAATTGGGAAGGAAGGTGGTACCGTGGTCATGTTTTGCACCGTGGAGAAATAATGCCGGGGTTAGGGTTAGCCGCTCAAGGTTGCACAAATTGTTTGCGCGTTGTGATGCATCCCGGAGCCAAAGCACAGGATTATAAGTCAGAGGTAGAGAGATGCTTTCACTGTAGTGTTCATCCCTGATTGAGCTTTACCCTCTGCGAGGAAGCATCGTTCTGAAATGCACGTGTCGCTGCACGTGATGTCTCCAGAGAGTTGCCGAAAACCTAGCTGGAGGCAGGTGCGACTCTTGTTCGCAGCGAAATGAGATTGGGGAGCGCAAGATGGACAACACCATTGCACCCTCACACTTCGGCCGCGGGTGACACGAACATCGCGAGTCTCTTCTTACCCACTCGCCGCACCTACCGCACCTATCGTACCTAGCCGGCGCCCTCCATTCGACATTTTTTATCGGACCGCCCAATTCGAGATCTGAGAACCTTTGCTATGCAGCTATTGAGGTACCGCGCGCCACAACTGCCCCTAGATCCTCGACGCCAATCCATGCCCCCGAGCTCGAGGACGCAGCCACCCGGTTCGAGGTCGACTTGCTGCACTCCGAGGTAACCATCCTTCCTCCCACGAGATGCCCAAGAAAAAGATCGCTGCGCCCAAAGACGAGGGCGCCGCCGCCAATGGCTCGCTATCGCCGCCGCTGTCGGCCACCTCCGACTCCTCCGACGGAAGGAAGTCGTCCAAGCCAAAGCCGCCCGCTCAACAGCCGTCGTCGTCAGCTCTGATAATTTGCCGGAACAAGTACGTCCTCAGCTGTTCCATTGCTTCCCAGCGGTTGCTCCTGGCCGCCCCCCTCCCCGTCAAGCGACCCCGCCAAACTATCCCCACCCCCTGAATGCCCCTCCCTGGCGTTGACTGACGGGCCGCGGGCTAGACATTGGCGCTATATCTCATCCTTCCACGGGCCATGGCTGCAATTGCCTCCCGAGATCCTCGAGAGCCTCGCAAATGCGAATTACAATACTCCCCGACCGCGTCCGATCGATCCTGCAGTTTTCTTCGATCTCGTCAAGATCAGACGCCTCGTCGACGAGGCCACCAACCTCGCAGTACGCGCTGCTACCGGCGTGGCCTCGATCAACCAGCACCACAACACATCCAGTGCGCACCACCATGCTGCTTCGCTGGGCTTGGGCTTTGGCTTCGGCCCGGGAGGGCAGACGAAACTCAGTCGAGAAAGAAAACACCGCATGAGGGAGCAGGCAACGCAGAAGCTGTCAAAGGCGTACCACCTAGATGAGATCGCCACCAGCGTTGCCACCATGCAGGGCGCGTCTCCTTTGGAGGAGGTAGCATCTCTTGTTCTTCAGCGGAGCGCCCAAGATCCAGACGCCAAGTATGTGCACTTTTTCCACGAAAAGATACCTAGTAGGCAACTTGCCGAAAGTACGAGCTTGACCGTTCTGGACGAAATAGTCGCTGCCAGGCCCACCGAGGGCGAGCCTCTGAGGACGAGGGCTACGGTACGCGTGTTCAAGGAGGATTTCCAGGCTGCAGCGCTGGACTTGACGGAGGCTCTGAAAGTCTATCGCCTAACCCACGCCCCACACAGGGCCCCGAAGCTGTCTTCGCAGGAGCTAGAAGTTTATGAGAATTCAGAGCGCGGCCGGAGGCCAGAGGACATCATATTGAAAGAAGACGACCAACCCAGCAGTCTGGAGATCCAGCTGCTCTTTCAGCGTGCCGGTGTTTATCTTACACTAGCCAGCCAGCACGTGGAAGCAGCCTTTGCTGACCAACTTTCTCCAGTAGATGAGGAAATGGAGGATCCCGCATCAACAAGCGGACGTGCAGATGACGACGGCAATTCTGAAGCCAAGCCAGATTTGGAGCCCGAGGAGACTCCTGCACAGACAGAGGCGCAGAAACAGGCCGTCGAAGCGCGCAAGCTCGTCAGGCTCAACGCCAAGCGTGCCTTGCGTGATTACATGGCCTACCTTTCACACTTTGAGTATTCTCCTGACCTCCCTTTGGAGGTAGCCGAAGAGTTTGCGCGGAAGGTAAACTTTACTACAAATGGCATCCGCACTCCCCGGCCACATCCATATTCTGGCAAGCCTGGATCCCCTGTGTCTGACGGCCCCGGAAGTGCTGCTCCTCAGCGGATATTTGCCCTCTCAGAGTTGTTTGCGGCCACCCCTCCACCAGATCTACCGCCCTACCCAAGTACGGAGCTTGTGGTTGTTCGACAGCAGCAGTCGCCACCGCCAAGTTTGTGTCAGACAACAACGGAAACTTTGACGTACCATCCATTGCTTACCGACGCTTTACACGCTGTCTTGCTGTGCCACTGTCTGATACAGACATCGGCGAAGGAGCTGCTGCGTCACGCCTACATGGTGGCACGGCTCGCTCGACTGGCAGACGGATATCCTGTGTTTCAAGCTAGTCGCTCCCCCGCCAGATCGGACTGGATGGAAGTGCTTCGAGCGGGAAATAACTGGATCCAACTGGCTGGGACATGGGAGAATCTGTGCGCCCCTGCACCGCTGCCTCTCTTTCAGTCGTCAGGCAGTGGTGGAAATCCCATGCCATCTTCGATGAGCCAAACGCTTCCGCCGTCGAAGCAGGCCAAGGCGCTTCCCGCTCCAGGCCAAGTTCTCACCGGTGCTGATGCGGATATCGCCCGCGGACTAGCACGCTTAGAGGCTGCGAGCAGATCCCTTGGGTCTGACAAGCAGAGGGTAGAACGCCTGGATCCTGGGCTGTCAGAAAAGCAGCGGAAAGAGCGCATACATCACCAAGCTGTGCTTGATGCGCTATCAGACGACCGTGTGGGCGATGAGGTAGCATTTGAAAAAGCGATTAAGGCTCGTAAGATAAGGGCTGAGAACGACCACCAACTCGATATTGCTGTCGCTGCGCTTGAAACGAAGGCAAAAATGATTGCGGGGACTGATACCCCTGCGACGCCGGAAAGCCCTAACGGCGCTGAGACAGGCTCGAAGGCCCTCACCGTAGCCAGCGCTAACGGAACGAATGGAGCCAAGTCCTCTCCAGCTCCTCGTCGTTGGGCGGCGGATGATAAGGACTACCCTATCGCGACCGACCGCGCTATGGCCGTTGCTCGGTGGGTGATAGACGCTCCCCCCAACGCGGGATCCAGTGGCGGCACGGATGGTGCCAGCCGCAAGCGGAAGAAGAAGCCGGTCAAGAAGACTGCCGGCAGTGGCACACAAGGCGTGTCCTCGGGTAGTGCTTTGACCGAGAGCAAAGGCAGAGACGCAGAGGGGGGGATTCCTGCGTGAGAGCCATGTGCTTGAGGAGGAAGCGTCTTGCCGGTTTGCAATATGCCCCGGACTCTGTATTTCAGAGATGCGCTATTCTTTGTTAAGGATAACAATGCTCTACGACATCTATAGCAGCAGTAGCCAGCTTTAATCGCAGCGCAATATTCGGTTGTTGCATCGTAAGACGCGTCGTCTGCTTTGGTATCCACTGCTTAGATCGGAATCGCTTTGCCTCATCTCTACCGCAAGAGCTTTGTATTGCAATGCGCCTGAATATAGCAGCAAGCTTCTGAACAATGCAGTACTATCTGAAGCAAGTAGTGATCCCTCTGAAAGGTCGAGCCCGCTAAAAGGGGGCCAGACATCAAAGACAGTATGAAGATGCTAACTGCCTGAGTTGTGAAAAGACTTCTCGCTGCACAGCCGCTAGCTGATCCTCTCCCTCTGCCAGAGCTTCACGGAGAAGACGGAATGCCACTCTACTTTGACTATTGCCATCCTGCCTCTTCTCCTTTCCTTTCATTCCAGGTTTCCTTCCCAAAGAACGGGACATACACTGCTGAGGGCAAAAAAAGTGACCACGAGGCAGGTTCGGGGCTCTTTCCCATGAACAACAGACAAGGAACTTGAGCAGAGACCAGACACAATAAGAGGATGCCTATTATCGCCGTACTTCAGGCCTCAATCGCATCTTGCGAGGCCTCGAGTACCTCCCGATAAGCCGCTAGAGAATGTAAGAGGGAGGGGAGTGTCTTTTGGTAAGCAATAAGGCCTGTGGCCCACCTCAAAGCAAGAACGCATCTTCTACACAAGGGAAGTGAGTCATGCAAATAGTCATTGTCCAGAAGAATAAACATCAGTTCAGTTCATATCGCTTGCTCACTCACTCGCTCGCTCGTCTATTCTGTCGTCCCAGTCCCAAGGGTATACAAAAAACAAGTAGGAAACCCGCTGACTGACCACTAACCCCACTGAATCAATCACGGAGCCTGTGTCCTCCATCGCATATCCAAAGAAAAGAGAAACCTTTTTATATCCGATGCGCCAGCTAATCCGGATCCAGATCCAAACCTAAAACATAAAACAAAGTCATGACGGATGTCGTGATGATCGTGGCGAAATAGTCTAAGCAACTCACATCCACCTGATACCAGTATCCAACCCGCCGTCGAGACCGCCGCCGCCGCCGTCGCCGCCAAGCCCCCCCATACCGTGCGACATGAACGTGTTGATATCACTCATCCCCTCCGTTTCGAGAACATCCATCAGCTCAAGCTGCTGTTCCTGAGTCAGACTACCCTGACGCTGCTGCTGGTGGGAGAACTGATACGGGCCCGAGAAGCCAGATCCGCCAAACATGTCGAAGTCATCATCGGATGGCGCCCCACCACCGGGCCCGTTACGGCCTCCGATGGTATACCCCTCGTTGCTGGTCAGCCCGAGGCCGACAAACGGAGAATGGGCGGTCCCGTCGCCCCAATAGGCTGGGTTAGGGGGTCCACCGGAGAACGCGTGCGGTGAGATGAACGGCGCTGGTGGGTTGAACCAGTCTGTAATTGTGGTAGGGTTGCCGCGGTGTTGCGTGTGGGGCTGTGGAGGAGACGGGATAGTGAACGCCGGCGAGCGCGGTGGCGGACCTTGTTGTTGTTTGACATTTACCTGAGCGTAATCCGTCCTCTCGAACTTTAGGTTCGGGAGTGGCACTGGGCTCGCATGGAGGGACATTGGGTGTGGACTGGCATGCCGCATTGTAGGAGTCGGGGTTGGGCTTGCCGATCGCATCCCAGAAGACATCGGAGAAAGGTAGTTGTTAGGGTCTGCGGATGGAGGTGCCAGTGACTCTGGTGGTGTTGGTAGAGCGCTGACTATAGGCCTGGTCGTCGGGGGCAGGCCGTCTGGTAAGATAGCAGTCCCAGGCGGTGTGGCATCATCCATTGAATCTGACATGGGTCCGTCGCTGTCGTGAGTAAAGTCAGGTGGGAAGTATGAGCCTCTGCGACCATTGCTGTCGGTTCCCGGGTTATGAAAGATTGAGTTTGAGCGGAAACTCGGCTGGCTGTTGAAAAGGCCGTGAGGTTCAGCATCGTAGGGGTACTGGGTAGACATCTCCTCGGCAGTGGCGCCAAACACATAGCCAAACGGGCTGAAGTTTGGCGCGGGTTGTAAGTGCGGAGGTTGTGACGAAGACACAGTTGCGACTGAGTCTGAGTCCGGCGAGTTTGGATCCACCAAAGATGGAGGAGTGTTGAGACCATTGTCTGTTGGATTCGCCTGTGGCGTCAGCGACTCTTCCTTTACATCATAGCTTTGCATGCAGGCTTTCGCAAACACGGCATAGAGCTGGGCGGCAGACGCGGATCCTGGCCACCTCTCAGAGCATTGCTCAATAATCTCGACAGCAACGTCCACCAACTCTTCAACATCTTCTCGGGGGTGATTGGCCCTAACTTCGGAGTACGAGATAGTCCACAGAAGAGTATTCAAGGACATGTAGAGGACCAGCATGAACACCCATGTGACGTCAACGGCACCCTTCTCAACCTGTTGTCTCGACAGACGGATAATATAGTTTGCCGAGTCGAAGCATTTATTGGCAGCCCCGCTGGTAGGCTTTGGTACCCGGGGCGAAGGACGGTACATTGTTATCAGCAAGGTGTGAAAGCGCCCGGTGAACCTGTCCGATGTCAGTCACGAAACCAGCAACACTCTGCAGATGCACACTTACCATATCTTGGACCAAGCAGGCTGTTCCGGACAAGAAGCTAGCCAGTCCTTGCATTTGTTCTCCATTTCCGAGTACCAGGGGTCGTTTTCATGGTTTGGCTTGTCTCTCTTCGCTTCATACAGCACACGGCGGACCTCGGCCTGCAGCAGCCGCATTTTGCAAAAGTGTATGGCGACTAGCTTCTTTTCGCTGGCTGGGCCCGGTTGGATGCCGTTTGGTGTGATGTGCTCGTCATCAACTGTTGAAAAGAACTCCACATCCATATGGTCTTCGCTCTTGGCAAAGCCGTTCGGCCTCCCCATTGTATGAGCAAGTCCGAACTCGTTCGCTGTAGCTATCCAAGCAAGTCGCCGCCTCATATCGAGGGTCTGTGGATCAGGGTCTCCTAGTGTGATTGTCTTTTCCTCATTGAGGCCGAGTTGTTGGCAAATCCTAGTGGCGAAACCGGTGATGTAGTACACGGCTGTTCTTGTCGGCGTGAGCAGTGAATATTGGGCTATGAGGACCAGGCACTGTAAGGTTTTTAGATCCTTTGGCCTGATGACATCCTCGAAATACTGCATGGCAGCAAGGTAGTAGGAATCCGCAAGGCCGGCATAACCAGAACCCATCTTCTGCAGACTTATTGCCAGTACCATGCGAACCACAAAGTTCTTGTAGGAATCCGTGTCACCAGCAAACACCGCCTCAAAATCCTCGGCCAAGAGCTTCTCGTGGAGGACCGGTGCGAAGAACTGGGCTACCTCGACAGTCAGTACTGAATGCATCGCGTTCGAGGGGACACGGCACTGCTGGCCACCGACCTCTCTCGTTGAACAACTCCAGTAGCCTGTTGCAAAGCGGCTTGGATGGAAAGCCCACGGCAGGATGGTCGCTAGTCGTCGGGTAGCTCTTATTCCTACCCGAGGGCCCGCTAATGCTCCCTGCAATGCTCACCACACTCTGCATTCTGTTTGCCCTGTCCCGTCTTCTTTCGTTGATCTCGGGAATGAGGTCTGCTATTCTCTTGGAAGAAGTGTAGCGCTTCGCCTCTTCCATCAGCAGCCTTGTCATTGCGATCCCACTGCTCGGTCCCAAGTAGCGGGGCGTCTCGTCAGTCTCGTTGAGTCGAACCAGGCCGCCAGGCGTCTCGCCATCCTCTCCGTCGTCTTCGTCGGTATACTGCCTCAGCTCGTTCTCTAACCTGCGCACCGTCTCCTGCAGCTTGACGACGTAAACGCGATTGATCTTCTTCCCCTTGGTCGTATCGAAGTATTCGCAGGTGGAGCCGGATCGCTCGCACGGCGAACACCGGGGGAGCGTTGGATCGCATCGCGTTTTCCTCTACACATGGAGGGTTAGCATGTGGCGCTCTCAGACCCAATGCACCACAGAATTGACGCGCAGGATGATTGCGACGGGCGGCTCACCTGGCGACATCTACAGCAGGCCGTCAGGGTGTGTGCGGTGCGATGTGGGGAGTCGCTGTCGGGATCATCGCGGGGCGCCGGCGCGGGGACGCGAGGTTTGACGAAGTGGTGGTGCTGCGGCGGCCTCGAGGCGACGGAGGTCAGGCCTTCACGGAATATAGAAAATGCGTCCATGGGCCACGTCGACGGCGCGGGCCGCGAACTTTACACTGGAACGTTGCGACAGGTTTGCACGAAGACAACTCCCGGCTTTGGCCGCGTGGGTGCGGGGATGCCGAAACTGCTGCAAGCTCGACGATACCGAAACTCTGTGCCGGGCAGAGCAAAGCGGGAGCACTCGTGCTGGTTCGGGCGACGCGGGCCGCGATCGTGAAGCTTGTCCAGCACGTGGTGAAGAGGAAAGATTCGGGCCCGATGCTGCGAAGGAGGACTCAGGTCGCTGTTGGAGACTTGGAGTCTCCCCATCGCAACCATTCGGGTGGTGGGGGGGCCCACAGATGCGTGTCACCCGATTCTGCTCTAGGCAAACAGCTGGGCCGCTGCTGAAGAACCCACGGCCCAGACAACAGGGATTCTCGGTCAACATCTCCCGCTAAATCCTGGTCATCACCTCGACCTGCCTCACCTTGGCGAATGCAGCAAACGCCTCTGCTTGCTTTCGGCGCCATAGCCTCTTATCCCGCAATAAATCGCAGTGGGAGACTAGAAGTGCCACAGCGAGTCAAGAGCAGCCCAGCTGTGTCTCGTCCAATCAAAGTGGATCATGGAATATTCTGAGGCTCATCGAAACTCTCATCAGTTGAGCTGCCCAGGGTCAAAGTGGGGAGTTAGCCCCTGCCCTGGTGAAGCGAGCGAAGCTGCTTCAGCTCTGCTGGTGGGCGAGGCGGGGAAGGGCTCCACTACCTGCCAAATCTAGCGACCTCGAAAGATCATCCCCATGGAAGGCGTAGACTTCGATACGTCAATACGCGCAGAGCTCAAGCAGCAGCTTCGTGTTTCTGCCTCAAACATGCATTGACAACAGCGAAGACCACGTTGAAGCCTGCACGTTGGCCGTGAGCTCTCTGTCTTGCAGTTTGCAAAGCAGCCCTCCCCGTTGCTGACTCTACCTTTGTGGCCCTATGCAATTGGCTTTTCTTGGTGGGACCCTTGGAGCTGGGCGGCTGCAAGTGTTGACATCCCTACCTCCGTCCCCCTTCGGTTAATCAGTTCCGACACGCTACCTTGGTGCGCATCTGATAAACTAGTAAACGTTGTTTGTCCTCATCTCGAAAGGACATCTAAGGCGACGCAAGCAACATGAAGAAACCCCCGAGACTCGTTTCATGGGAGACAATCTGGGATGCGCAGCTGCATGACAAGGGCGCTCGAGGCAACACCGCATCCTGCCCCGCGGGTGATGCCCCCGCTCATTCGACATCAGCCCGCTTCTGTTGGGCGAATGGGCGTGCAGCGCACAGCTCCCCCCATGGATCGCCTAGAGGGACTCGGGCGGGCTAGCACCGATATCGTGGCCTGGCTCTCCCAATTCTCTCACTTCTCTTCCTGCACACCGTCTGTTTCACTAGTGGGCGTGGTTGCTATTTTTCCGTACCTTAGGGTACATGTAGATCAAGCGACGCGACCAACTGTACCTACGTTCCCTTCAGTCACGCCTCGGCCCGGAGCTAGCTGCCGAAGACCCACGGAGTTCGAGGCTTTGAGACATCTTCCAGATCCTCGATCCTCCTACCCCACTTCTCCCCCAGCTGCATTTCACGATCACTGGCGCGAGCCATCCTCTTGGGCTTCAACATCTCCTCCGATACTTGGCATTGCCTCACGTCAAGCCAGCTATCCAATTGCCTCCGCAGGGTGGGAGGGCTCGAGGCAGCTGCCCTGGATTGCTATTGCTGTGATAAGCATCGGGAGCACAGCCCGCGCTCATTTTAAGGCCGCACGCAGAAGCAGCTAATGCGCCCGTGGCTGCTGTTCCCCACAACACCGAAGAAGTGTGTTCGGCTTCTCGAAGCCGGCGAGCGGCAAGGGGCGTCGCGCGCCTTATATTCATCCATCCAGGCCCCAGTGCTGAGACGAGATTCGACAGCTCCAGCTGTTCCTCGTGGCGCGCCACAGCACCCGTCCTCCCGACTGAAGATCCCCAGCCGGTGGAGCCATGATGCCCCGAGGGTCAAGCTTCTCAGACAACCCTCTGCTGAGGGTTTCACGGCCCGTATCTGCATGTTCAAGATGTGAGTGCTCGCGGTGCACAGCTTGCCACTGGCCAGGCCAGGCCAGGTCCTTCTTTGTTTTGCCCCGACTGACCTGTCAACCCCTCAGGCCGCGCAGCCAAAGTGAAGGTGAGCCATCACTCATCGATAAGATAAACTGCTCTCATCGTCCCGCCTGCTCACACCAGTCTAGTGCGATGGAAAGCTACCCGCATGCACAGCCTGCGAGAAGGCTGGCCGCGAGACTGAGTGCTCGGCCGCAAACGACCAGTTTGCGAGGGGAAAGGAGAGGAGGTAAGCAAATAGCGGTTGGAAGATGTCCCCCTCAGCGCTGACCCAAACCGCCCTTCTGTAGCTATGTGGCCGCGCTTGAACTCAGAATCGAGAAGCTAGAGCGGAGGCTAAAATATGCCCGGTCGAGAAAAGCTTCGGTGTCGATGCACGATACTGACACCGGGCCTGCCGCTGAACCAAATCGTAGGGACTCACTGGCTGTCATCCGAGATGCCATACACCGGAAAGCCGCCCGGAAGAGGGAAAACTCCGATGTTAACCACCTTGTGTCGAACTTCGGCTACATGTAAGTGCCCGCGAGTAGGGTCCATGCGCCCGTCTGGTGGCCAACTGACATGTCGCGTAGGTCTGTCAATGCCACCACTAGGGACTTTGAGCCATCCCTGAGCAACATGACGTTCGCACGGCTTGTTTTGGCCGCAGCTACCAGCGACGAACTGCCGGATGCCGTCACAACTAAGCTGCCGCCGAGACACGAAGCCTCCACTATCGTCCAGTTCTACATGGAGAACATATATCCCCTCTACCCTGCTTTCCCTGTAAACTACATCGTCTCTCTTCTGGACGACCTTTATCAGGATACGCCGCGACCTCTGAGGAGCTCCGAGTGTTGGGCGTTTTGGCTGGTGCTTGCGATTGGGTCGGCGGCCCAGAGCCGCAGCACGGAGGACCAGTATTATCAAAACGGTCTCGAATTCATCGCCCGCGCTCTGCCCCACGCGGACCGCGCGCTGATGCCCGGATACGTGTCTCAGCTTCAGGCCCTCACGCTACTCACCCAGTATTCTATGCTGGACCCTGCCCATTTCGACAGTTGGCCGCTCATTGGTTTTGCCTGTCGTGCCGTTATCGACCTTGGCTTTCACCAAGATCCACCGCAGGGACAACCATCTGAAGAGTTGGAGGCGCGTCGCCGAACCTTCTACTGCATCTACGCATTAGACAGGTCAGTTCTTCCCTTGACAGTCTGAACTTCGAGGCTAAAATACTACTACACAGGGCAATAAGTATGGTGCATGCTCGGTCCTTCTCCTTCACTGATGAGGCTACTTCGGTCGCTCTACCTTCACCGATTCGCGTACCCTCAGCGTCCGGTGGTCGCTTGTCGGCCCCAGATCCATCGGTACACCTGTTTCAGCTTCGGCGTCTACAGTCCCAGTGGTACCAGGCAATGTTCCAAGGTGACTCCAATGACCAACTGCCGCACTCGACCCGTTTCAAGTGGGAGATGTGCCAGCGCATGCGAGAATGGTCCGAAGCGCTTCCAAGCGGTCTCTCAGGCGACCTCAGGGAGATGCTGGACCTGGAGCTACGTTACAGCTACGTGTATTGCATCGCACCGAGCGCAAGAACACCAAACATAACGGCCTACGACAGGATATTGATCTTTGAGCACGCAATCGCTTACATTGGTCGACTCTACGACATAGCCCACAGTGACACCAGCAAGACATTTTATACCTACCATGACGCTCTCAGAGTGTACTTCATGGGATCACAGTTCTTTGCCGTGCTGCGGGATGCAGCGGATGTTCTGCTGACCGGGTCGAACGTCGCAATCCCCCTTTCGCTCCCCGATGAGCCGCCTGCACCACCGCTCCCGGAGGGATTTGGCCGACCGGTCGGCGGGGATAGTTTGGACCGCAGTCTAGACACTTTGGAGAAGGTAAGCCTCACGCTCAAGAAATACGGTGAGCGGTGGGAGTACGGCTTGCAACTCATGGGGAGCTTCGAAATGATGTCAGCTAGGGTGATGAGCGATCTCAAGGCAAGAAGGGAGTTAAGGGACGCGAAAGCATCGGCGCCGAGCCAGGCCGAACAAAGCCAAGGACGACACCAACTTCCGATCTCACAGCCTATTCCAAATTACACACAACGCACACCTCTACCACAGCACATGTTATCGCAGCAGGGGCTGCAAGAGATGAGGTGGGCTGAGGGCTACGACAGCGGGATGTCCAATTTGAGATGAATGGAATATTGTTTCTGGACTCCTTTGCATTCATGGAGCTCTGTACTTGTGCGAGCGCCGAGATTGGGGTTTCGAAGCTTTTGGATGTGACGCCTGTTCCCGATTGAACAGTGAGTTCAAGCCGAGATGAGAAATCTTTGTCCTCTGCCGAATCCCGTGATCTCCAATTCGGCATCTACTGTCTGGCGGGGGCCGAGGGCGGTTCGGGTGCGCCGTCAGCCGGGAGGTGACGGTTGTGGCGTTACCCGCTGAGGGTCCCCTTTGCTGGTTATTCCCCGGCCCGAATCACATGAGAAGCCAGCACACCCGGGGCCAGCTCCTCCCCGCAACCCTCAGACCGGGTAATTATTGACCGCTGTTGGGAGAAAACTCCGGGGGGTAACTCCGGATAGTGTCGTCGCACGGCAGCCCACTGGCGTATTTGCCGAATGCAAGGTACCCACCCAACCGACGAGTCTGATGGTGTTGTTGGCAACGAGTGGGATGCGGCGACAAGCTCAAGTTTGCCTGGTTTGGGAGTTGGCAAGGCCGTTTGGGTCTTGGCCTACATGCACTTATACAACCCATGATTCCCAGGGAGTGCCTATTGGCCAGCCTCCCTTCGATCCTTGGCTGGCTATATCCGGGGTTCCGCTGAACGGCGCAGCACGAGGCAAACAATGGCAACTCCCTGCATTAAGGACGCCAACCCCCTCTCAGTTGGCTGAATCCGCAGCGCGCCCACGCTTTGATCCTGGTGGACCGCGCAAGAAACACGGACTACAATCCGAGGGTGGAGTTGTTGTTGGGATGGTAGCCCTCTCGTGCCGAAGACTAGAAAACGAGGGCAGATAATCCATTATGCACGGCGCCGTCTGCGCGAACCACGACGGCACACGGGAAGACACGGTCGGCCGGTAACTCGCCCGTGGTGTGGGACGGCGGTTGCGCATTGGCAAACACGGCGCGTCGTCCCATTTCTGGCTGTGACGGGCTTGCGGCATTGCAGGAATGCAGTTTACCTGGCGTCGGCCCCCCCCTCGGTCCCGCAGCCCCGGCACCCAGCGCCCCATTGTCCTGCTTGCTTAGAACGCCGGCAATAAGGCCCATCGCCCAGCGCCGCACCTCTGCTCCCGCTGAGCCACCCTCAAAGGGCACTTCATCTCCTCACCTCCGCCCTTTGTCCTGTCGGGCCCGTGTTACACGACAGGAACCTGCCGGGCATATGCCTTTGTCACCAGCAAGGCGCCGAACACCCGGGGATGAGCTTCCCTGGCAGCGCGGATGCGCAGGTATATAGCAACGGTTTACACCCTCCTGCCACTGGGACCGCGGACAGCCGCCCAATTCACTCGCTGCTGGATATAATCGACCACACCTCCTCTGCTTGTATTTATTTTGCCTGCTCTCCGTAATACCCATCTCCACCAAGTCTTGTTCGCGATCCCCTGTCTTCCATCATGGCCCCGTATATCGACTCGGATGCCCTTAAGGTCCCACCGCTCGACGCCCTCGACACGGCGACCGAATTAGTCACAGCAGATGCACTTCAGACTCTGAAAGCAGTTCAAGACCTGATAGACACATACTTTGCCAAGAATGCCCTTCCTGGGATAGGTTCAGTTCTCACCCCTGAGTCCCTTGCCAGCCCGCCGTCCGGGTTAGTGGAAAAGGAGACCCAACAAGCCCCTTCTCTTGCAGACGCGAAAGCCCCGGCCCCGGATGTTGCACAACCCCCCGAAGTCTTGAAAGTGCCAGGCGCGGGAGGCCCAATGCCGGGACCCAAGATTCTCAACCCCGAACGTCTGCGTTCCCTCGCTGCTGATATCAGCAGCAGCATCGACAAACTTGCGTCGTCCAGCGGTCCTGAGGCTGACGTCGCGCGACTAAAGGCTTCCGCGGCGGTACTTGAGCTGGGCAACTCACTTCGCCCACCCCCGGAGGTAATTTTGAACTGGTTCGGCAGCGCGAGCATTGTATCCGCCGTGAGGGTTTTCCAGGAATGGGGCGTCTTCGATGCCATCCCCGCCCTGACGCCCGGCGGTAGCGGGCCGCAGGGCATCTCCTTCTCTGACCTGGCCAGCAAGGTCGAAGCCGAGGAGTCTCTTCTGGGTAACACCTCCCTCCCCCCTTTCCCCTGGCCCAGCCCCACAGGCAACTAACACCACCCAGTCCGCCTCTCCTGGATGCTCACCTCCACTTCGGTCCTCCTCCACCTCCCCGAAACCGCCACCTCCCCCGCGCGCCTCGCCCACACGCCCGTCTCCATGCTCCTGCGCGCAGGCCAGCCCATGGGCGCCATGTTCAAGGTGATGTTCACCAACGTCGTCGAGGTCTCCACCATCCTCCCGTCCTACTTCTCCACCTACGGCCGCCGCGAGCCCCTCGGCCCAGCGCACATCCCGACCTCCTTCCTCGCCGGCCAACCCCACCTCGAGTACTTCGAGCACCTCAACCAAGACCCCGCGCGCATCGCCAACTTCATGCTCGCCATGGGCATCACCCACCGCACCGTCCCCACAACCGGCATGTACGACATGGCCCCCGTCCTCGCCGCCGCCGCCGCCGACCCCGCCCGCACCATCTGGGTCGACATCGGCGGCGGCGACGGCCACACCGTCAAGCTCTTCCGCCGCGCCTACGCCCTCCCGGCCCACCAGTGTCTCATCCAAGACCTCCCCGAAGTCGTCGCCGCTGCCGAGTCCACCGCCGCCACTGACCCCGACCTCGCAGGCGTGCGCTTCATCCCTATGGATTTCCACCGCGACGCCCCCGTCAAAGGCGCGCGCGTCTACTACCTGCGCCACATCGTGCGCGACTATTCCGATCCAACAGTCGCCAAGATATTGCGGAATGTGGCCAGGGGGTTGACACAGCCGGACAGTAGGATTCTCGTGGCGGAGCAGCTAACTACGACGCCGCCGCCGATGTATGCGGCGTTTAAGGACTATTCGATGCTGGCTATTGGGGGGAAGGAGAGGAGCTTGGAGGGGTTTAAGGGGGTGGCGGAGGCGGCGGGATTGGTTGTGTGTGGGGTTTGGAGGGATAAGGGGACGCCGCATGCGGTTGTTGAGATGAAGTTGAAGGAGGGGCGGGATTAGGAGGGGGTACAGGAATGATACCGGGGGGGACTTTGAGGATGAGGGATGAGGAGAGTTATTGGGATGGTTGGAATGTGATCAGGGACGACTGACGTAACCGCAAGTGGCAAGTTGCAAGTTGCAAGTTCGGAGTGATGTGATATGAGAAAAGCGGCGTACATACGGGACGGCGGCGTGATATACGGGCGCTACGTAATGACCAAGTGAGAGAGCACATACTTACATCGATAATTCGGAATTGCGTTGGGTTTTGAAGGAGTCAAGGCTGGTTACCTAGTAACTTATCATGATTGGAGCCCTACGCTCACAAACCATTCCCTCTGCCTCTGCTCAAGGAGTGGGGCTCTCAAACACAAGCACAACTACTATTGTGAGCACTGGTTAAGCCGCTCTTGATCGGCAGACATAAAATTAATGGAAATCAGATGCACAATGGGAACCAGGTATTCAGTTGAAGATGCATCAATTTATGTACGATGAAGAGAAGAGAAAGAATGAGCCGCCCAAAACCGCCAATGCAGAAACTATGTACAACCAAGAAGAGAAGACTTTGCACTATTTTTCCTCTGCAAGCAAACCGAGACTTTCATCACTCGGACGCTGTGCACGCCTTACAAACATTGGGAGTAGTAAGGGTTGCTGACGACACAGCTGTAAGGGGCCTTGCAGGTGGTGAGGCCGTTGAAGCCGATGCCACCGCACTGCGCCCAGTGCTCAGCACCCGTGGTAGGGACGGTGGTGGGGCTGGTGACCGGCTTGGAGGTGGTGCCCACAGAGGTGGAGCTGGTCTTCACAGAGGTGGCGGAGCTGGTCTTCACAGAGGTGGTGGAGCTGGGGCGAACAGTCGTGGCCGAGTTGCTGGGGATCGGGTTGCCGGGGTTGACGTTGACAAGGCCGGCAACGGTAGAGTTGATGGGACCGAAGCGGATGTTGGAGAAGGCAACGTTGGAGTTGGGGACCTGGGACTCAAGGTCCGACGGCTTGCCCGACGAAGTCGCGCAGGCACCGCGCTCCTTGCCGGGCTTGGTGCTGTCGACGGGGAAGGCGGAGTCGAGCCAGAGCATGTTGGAGTTATGGTCATCCCAGATGGACATGACAAGGACCATGGGCTTCGCGAGGGCCTTGCTCATCTGGGCCATGCCGCCCTGGCGGTGGAAGCTGTCGTCGGTGTCTTCGAAGGCAGTAGTGCGAGCCTTGCACCACTGCTCAGTGATAGAGTTTCCGACAACACCGGGAATCCTCGACTCAGAGTTAGGGATAATGACGCCGTTCTGCACGTAGAAGCGCTTGATCTCGGCGAGTCCGCCGGCCGAGTTCTTGAGGAACTGGGTCACGACGGTCATCTTCTTGGTAGTATCGACCGTCTTGCCAATGCCGTAGAACTCCTTGTCGCCCATGCGGTAAGAGTTGAAGTCGCAACCATCGGGATCGCACACACCGGCATACCGGTCATCGCTGTAGGTGCCACCGCAGTCGTTGCCCTTGCAGCGGGTCTGGTCGACTTCCTTGCAAGGATGGGGAGTATAGGCAGTGGCCATGTTGTTGGCCTCCCAAATATCCATCTCGGAGCAGCACGTGCCATAACCACCGGAGCCGCCGTTGGTGTCATCGCCGCCATTGGGTGCCCATCCCTCGATGTTGGCCTCGCCATTGATGAACTTGATGTCCTTGGGGCACTGCGCATCGCAGTAGCCGGTACCGTACTTGGCACCAGCCTTGTTGCCAGAGTACTTGGCAAGACCACCATCCAGGTCCATGGAAACGAAGTAAAGAGCGCCATTGAGACCGCAGCCAATGTTGGACACATCGACGTCAAAGGTAAACTCGTTGCCGAGAAGTTCGAAGGCTATGCGAATATGTTAGTACTACCCCTCTTAACGTTCACACTCCCGATGACATACACTGGTACTTGTCGCCGTTCATGAGGTATGTACGGGAGCCAACGTTGGTCGAATATGTTCCCTTCTTGACGAACTGGAGGTTCAGCTTGTCGGTGGTAGTCGTAATGCCGTAGGTCGAGCTATAGTCGGCACCGTCAACGCAGCACTTGGCAGCGCATGATGCGTTGGAGTCGCAGATGGTGGTGTTCCACTCATTGCCCGTGTAGCAGTTGTTGGCTCCGGAGAGAGCGTGGGTCCAACGCCAGTTGGCGTCAATGGTGACCTTAGCCGCGACGGGCGAGCAGTTGCCGTTGCCCGTGCACTTAGCCCATTGAAGGGAAGGGCCGGTCTCAGTGGTGAGGGTGCAAACCTGCTGGGCGGTCGCGGATGCCACAAGGGCAGCGAGGGTGGCGAACTTGGCGTACATGGCGAAGATCTAGCGAAACCGGGCTGGATGAGAGGCAGGTGTAGAGCTGACTGAGGGCGGGTGGGTGAAGAAGAAGAGAGTCGGTTTCTCGAGGGTCGTCATCTCCTGTTATATAGAGGCAGAGCTACATCTGGATGATAATCTCCCCATCGCTGCCACGCCCAGCCGCAGGAAGTAGGAATTTCGGCCCTGTGGAGCAGCCCGCACCCTCCCGGAACTCAGCAGGGGCCAGCGCCACCAAAGACAATATCATGACCATAGCAAAGCGGCAGCCGGGCCGTGGACGCTCGAACGAGAATTCGGACTTACAGTGGCCACCGCCCATGGAGCATAGCGTTGCGGCGCATCCGGGACCCTTGCGAGCCAGTCTTGAGAAAGAGTGGGCAGCAACACAGACGTCACCGCGGGCGAGGGTGACAGCGAGGGCGACAGCGAGGCCGAAGACGACGCCGAGACGGCCTCGGCTCTGCCCTTGATCACCCGTTGGGCAAGCTTCTATGGGGTGGGTGTGCGGGCGTCCCTCGTGGCGAGGCCGAAGACGAAGTTGGAGGGGGTTTGATGGAGATCGCAAGGTCCACCGCAACGGTCAGTAGGCCGGGGTCCGTAGCCGCGATGTCACGCGGCAAGCGTGCTTCGACACAGAAATCGTGGAGCCGAGCGGTGGGATAGATTGAAGCTAGCCGACGACGACAGGGGCAACTACCGCCCATTGGACGGAAGCTCAGGGGAAGTTGGGGTTCCACGGAGGCTGCCGCACCGAATGCAACCAAGATGTGCTGATCGGCTCTGTGATGAGCGTCGTCCAGGAACCAACGCTGGCGGTGAGGCGCTGCGCTGCGCAACGCGCACCGAAATGCCGCTCGGCGGCGCGCTCCGTCTTCATCGCATCCAAATCCACACCACTTTCCCACGACGAGTCACTCGTGCGCGATGGAGATCACCGTCGAGTCGAGAGAGTTGTAGTGAGAGCTCGGACACTCGACCATCCGCCGCGGCTCCAGGTTCCAGGTTTCCCCACAGCGAAATCCTTCAACGGTCAAGCACCCCGCGTTATTGTTGTCGGGGATAGCCCGACAATCCCGTTGTGATTCTTGCTCGGCAGTAGACCCTTGGACCCAAGAATTCTGGAAGAAATTTCCGGGCTCGCGAAATTTTTCATCATGGCATGTCGTGGATCATCAGACGACGAGCCCGTGAGGCTCAACAGCGCGCAATCAAGACCGCTTGACGTGAGACATGAAAACCAGGAAAGCCGCAATTTTGGCAATTTGCAGAGATTGAAATGTCATGCTGCCAAACGCTTCTTTCTTTCCCCTGTCCCTTCTACCCTGTCCCCTGTGACCCCACATTCGGGCGTTGTGGGGCGGCAGTCCAGGCCGTCGCTTGGCCCGCGCTTGGCTGCAGCTGCAGCTCGTGATCTCAACGACCCTCCAACGCGCCTGCTCTGAACGACATGGAGGTTGAGTAAACTGCGGATCCATAATGACGGCAGCTCCTTCCGGCCATCTGGGCCCGCATCGGCTGTCAAGCATTCTGCGGGGTTCCACGCTCTCTCCACGCTTCACCAGCAGCTTCCAATTTTGCCTCGACCCTGACGGCAACGGCTTGCCGCGGGAGTCTCTGCATCGGCCCATTTTTGGCTTCAGTTCACGAATTTCTCAGTTGGCAGTTCCGCTCGCCCAAACGCGAGAGTATATTGCTGCGGGCTGGCGGGATCCCTCGGCCCACACAAAGTCTGCTTGCGGGCAGGTGCTGGGTTTCTGAGAATGATGATGCCATGGCACGCCTCAAAAGCTTCACACGCGGGGCTACGGCCTGTGACTGGTAACAGGCAGTCTTGATTGCCGGCGCTCTCTAGAAACCTCGGGCCCTTAGGCATTCTCAAGTTCTTCCTCAGCGACATAAGGTCGAAATACCAATCCAACATGGCCGCAGGTGAGTGGCAGGGCAGCATAACGCTTACCCTAGTCATCATCGCGCTGGTGATCTGCTTCGCGTGGATCCCAGTTGTGGCGATAATCAGTCTCTTCCACAACGGACGGGCTCGCATGCGGTCATTTTCTGAAAGGCGGGGATGGATCACGCCGGCCCAGGACGAGGAGAAACGCATCGCACGGCAGCAGAAGGCGCCCTGGGTCCAGAGGCCACCGCCCGCTTTCCCCAACCCGAGCCCCAGGGCCTTGGAGAGGACCGTGTCGGCCCGGACGAATGCCTCGATTGCGAGCTGGGACCCCATCAGAAGGTGGGAGACGGCTTCCGGCAGCGAACCGCCGCCGGCAGCGCGCCATAACTCGACCCGGTCCAACTTCTCGCGCCCCATGCCGAGCCGAGCGAGCTCGGTGCGGTCAAGTGCAAGCACGCACCATGCATCTGGATCGGGGCAGAGCCGCAGCCGGAGACCCTCTCATAGCGCCCCGGCCGATATACCTCCAGTCGCCTTCCAGATCAACGATACGTACTACGACACGACCCCCCTGCCCGACCGACCATCGAGCAGTGGGGCAGCGTACGCCAAGTCCACTGCCCCTCGGTCGCAGTCACGAGTCTCTCGGCCCTCTCGGTCGCACTCGCAAGCCTCGGCGGGATCGAGCTCGCACAGCCGCAGGGGCACTTCTCTCGACGCCGCCCGGCACAGCCCGGGGCGGGATTCCGAAGATCCAATTTGGCAGAAGCCAGCATCTTCGAGCTCACAGCTCCCGCCTTCCCGGATGCCTCCACCAAGAAGAGGCTCGCTCCAAGCAACCGCGCTCGAGCGTCCTGCCTGGCTAGACCAGCCGCATGCGATGTGAATGAGTACCTATGAACATGAATCAGTAGCAGGTAAGCTCCCAAACACCCCTGCCGCGCCCCATTTTGGCAGCCAGGATACTGATCAGCGGTACATCGCCAGTGATGTCCCAAGAGAGGGCACCACGATGGGCGATCGCGCCGCCTCGGCTCACTGTCACCTAAGATCCCAGACCGGAGTCCGGCTGTCTGTGACTCCAAGCGCGCGCCAATGTCATAATGTTTACCTAGCGTACCGCGAGTCTTTCGGCACCAGAGAAACACCATAGTCTTGGGTTGCCACATGTATTTTCATGGTAGATATATCTGCCACACCGGTAGATGACACGCCGACGCGTCAATGAAGTCTTGCATCCGTTCAGCTTTCGGGCCCTGTCGCCCGCAGTGTGTTTTGCGCGTTGTTCGGACGGCTCTCTTTTCCGGTATCCGTGTTTTTAAAAATAGCTTGGTCCGGGGTAACATTGCATCAAGCGTCCATTCGAAACCGATGCGGAGGTTGGCACGCCGGAGCAGTTCGTTCCTGGGCCCCATGAGGCTGCACATCAGAACCGGTAGTAAGGTAAGCTAGCCCCTAGATCAAACCCAGAGAGCTCCCAAGACATTCGGTTTGATTTGATCTGTGGAGTTCAAAACTTCTCTTCATCTCTGCTACGAGTTTCAGGTTGTAAAGTCATTTCGCATAGCCAAATGTCGTTTGCATTTCAATGCCCTGCTCAGACTGAGCTAACACAGGGCCAGGTATAAAAAAAACAGCCATGAGCTAAGGAGATAGAGTCTAGGACGATGGGTCGTCTCTTTAGCCTCTTGAACCCCAAAGGAGTTGACGAGCACGTGGAAGCTAAGTGCTGACTTGATTTATATTACCTATCCTTCCCGAAACACGTCACAACCGTGACAGACCTGTCAAGCAGCTACCATACCAATCAAGACGTGAAAGCTTAGTTCTAATGCCCGCCTACGTGGGATCCGCCGCCCGTCAATGCACATAGATTGGCCCTAGTTCAAATCCGGCATTATAGAAGGATTCCCCAAAAAGCTTCCATCATTTTTCAATCTGACGCCGCCGCTAGGCCCTCGCCACCAACCTTGCTCTCCTGCTCTTTAAATCTTCGTCACTGCTACCTACCCTT
>Ga0247780_1000485_pt1 | contig 36994 bp, 22 predicted proteins | sample UWRJL079202R5_FD_179927 | JGI IMG/M metagenome (GOLD analysis project Ga0247780, IMG submission 179927) | Plant litter microbial communities from Arlington Agricultural Research Station in Wisconsin, United States - UWRJ-L079-202R-5 | ecosystem: Environmental > Terrestrial > Plant litter >...
GCATCTCAAGGAAGAGGTCAGTGGCAGAGTTAAGCTGCTGGAAAGATGCTAACAAAGTGGGGGGAGAGTGTGGGGGCAGTGGGCTGATGTCGAGGGCCCGGGAGTGCCGGAATCTGGAACTACGGGCGGTAAGCCCGGGCTATGTACCCCTGGCGTGGAAAGATGGAGTTGCTGCGCCAAGCACCACTGCAAAACACGGCTCGGGAGTCAAAGTTGTGAGCGATAGATGCCCGCCCTTCTCGTCGCGAGGCAAGTTGAGACAACTAAGGTACCTACTTCAAAAGCGCAGCATCCCAGGCTGCATCGCTGTTATCTGGGCTCAACAGACTCGGTCAACCTCGATGGGCATTGGCTCGGGGGCTGGGGGCGTTTAAAAAGGGGCAGAGAAGCAGCACGAAACCACACTTGCGAGTTTGCGTGCCGCGCATGCGGCAAACTCCTGATGACGCAAATGAAGCCATCCACATTGGGATTCGCTTCCGCTGCAGACATCCTGGCCTGCATGAGCGGCTGAGCACCCCGGAGCCCGTGACCCGTCGTCGTGTCGAGCAGCCAATCCAACACTCGGGAACTTTCCCAATGAAGGCATCGCGCCGTGGAGGATCGCGCCAAGCCAAGAGAAAATCTTAGCAGCATGCAAGGACCAAGAGCAACATCAAGCATTTGTTCGCCGTTTTTAAGCCTTGTGATTGGTAGCCTTGCGCCCTCAACGGGCTTGCTTGGGGAGCCGCATGTGTCGCTCAAGAAGCACCTCCCCCCCGGTTTCGGGGCTGGTGTCTCGTCATCTGGAATTAGTTACCTGTCGGACATCGTCGCGATGGGCGGGTTTCTAGGCTTGGCCAGCAGGCAAAACGGCTTCGTACACTCATTGATCACTGTCCTTCTCGTCGTTGGAAGTATTTTGGGCGTTCAGAGGTACGTGACATCCGCGGAATTTGTCGGGACTCGGGTTGCAGCGGCCGTGGATTTCAATCTAATTCCATGATCCAGTGCCGACACCAACACGAAGACGGCTTCACTCACTTTAGCCGCGTATAACTCCACCAACTTCCAGCTCTTTCGTTTAGACACGTCCGGCGCACTTTCTTTCCAACAATCCATCACCGGCGCTTGGCAGTCAGGCCCCGAGACCATTTCGCTCACCGTCGCGCCGAAGCCAAACAGCCCGCTCGCGGCCTGCTCTTGGTCGCCGACTTCCACAGATGGCGACACTTATATTCGCATGTACTACCTCGACGTTGCTAACACCATCATCGAGCTTGTTGGCGTCTGCCAGCGCACGACATGCACATGGAAGAATAACAAAGGCCTCAATGGTACCTCGGTCTCGCCATCGTCCGGTCTGGCCGTCTCGCTGTGGGGAAGCCCCCAGGGGACGGCCGACTGGGGGATGAAGATATTCTACATTGATACTTCCTCTCTGCTGTCCGAGGTCTCCTACAGCAAGAGCACAAAGTGGGTGAATGGCTCCGTCATTGGCCCCAAAGTGTCTCCTGGCTCGAGCCTGGCGGTGTCCTCGGATCCTGGCGCGACCAACTTCCAGGTCTACTACCACAGTACTGCTACAGTCAACGGAGCGATTGCCCAGATCTCGTATGACAATGCGACCAAGAAGTGGTCCTCCGGAACAACCATCAAAACCCTCCCCCTCTCCTCCCCACTCCCCTCTCTCGCGGCCGTAATCCTCCCCTCCCCCCTCTCCCGCCGCATCTACTTCATCAACTCCACCCGCTACATCGAAGCCCTCTCCTCGACCGACAACGGCGTAACCTGGGTCCCCCTCCCACAAACAGCCAACACCACCCCGCAGGCCGACACCCCCGGCGCCCCCATCGTTGCCACCTCCTGGTTGACCAAGGCGCGCATCATCTACTCGGCCGGCGGAAACATCAGCGAGATGAGCATGCAAGGCACAGGGAAGTTCTACCTCAGGGGCACGGTCAGTGCGCTCGCTGCGGCGGAAGGCACGGCGAAGACCACGACTGGTAGCGACGGGAAGACCACTGCTGCGGGTGCGGTGGACGAGGACGACACCCCTGCGGCAGAGGTAACAAGCCCAGGGGGTAACACGGCAGGAAATGGAAGCGGGAGTAAGACGGAAGGCGACAGCAGCGGCAAGAAGGAGGAGACCACGACTGGTGGGCCGCAACCCTTGAAGTTGAGCGAGAAGATATCGATCGCGACGGGGTGTACGGCCGCTACGTTTACGATTGCGGGCGCGATATGGAAGTGGAAGTGGCTGCAGAGGGTGTGGGCGAAGTGGTTTGGGAAGAAGAAGAGGGAGGAGGACTCGGATGGGGAGGTGGGGTATAAGTTGAAGGATGAAGACGAGATGTCGCTGAATCGGAGGTGAGGGTGGGTGGGGAGTGTCTCCTTGGGGCCCCTGTCTTTATCGGTGCGTGTTTGCGTATGGCTTTTGTTTTCTGTTTGGGAGGAACGGGTAGAGGGAAAGGAATTTGCCGGACGACGATGGACTTGGTGGGTTGGGTTGGGTGATACCCCCTGATGAGCGCACAGAGATGAGCCATGTCATGTACTTTCATTACTCACATACTATACAATATTTAGAGTGCGTGGATTACCGATGGGTTAAGTTTGTTGATAAAGTGCCGGTGGTTGATGGGAATGCGGACGCAGTTGAGGCTGAGAGATTTAAGGAAGCGTGCGTCCTCGCGCGTGAAGAAGTACTCGAGAAACCGGTCGAAGAAAAAGTCGTACTTCTCCTTCCCAAGAACCTCCAGCATGGCTCTTCTCATTTCATGCTCATGGCCAGGGTAGCCGGTGATGAAGTTCTCCATGTTGGTATGGCCACCCGTGGCACACTGCAACCTGTTAGTCTGGCAATGCAATCGTCCTGAAAAATGGGGGATGGACTCACGCCCTTGAGAATGACAGGTTTGCCATCGCCGTCAACATGTTAGTACCATCTACACGAAGGCACGCTTTCGGTGTTGAGGAGGCCATGGTTCGCAATCGCAGATGTTGCACTCATGGTCGAAGTCGGAAGATGAAGCCGGAATGACCGGACGATTATAAAGGTGAGACGGAACTCCTCACTTCGACCCACCTAAATCTTGGTACGTGGTCCCAAAGATCGAAAGGCAACCGCACTTGTCTGGCTTTGGCGTGGCAAGGGGCGGTTCTGCAAGGTATAGATTTGCCTAAAAGGAAGTGCCCGCCTCGTAACTGCTTCTTACGCTAGCGTCAAGCGTTCTGTCATGGATCACATGGTTAACGTCAGCAGACTTTTGAGTCGAATGAATCCAATTGGAAGCAAACGGCAAGACCTGACTGGTAAGCTGTGGCAATCCTGTCGGATGTCGGAGAGCTACATCCTGTCGTGATACCCAATGCACGGAACCCCTCCAATTTTTAACTTCAACATGCTGCTTCGCTTGCTGATAACAATGTTTCGGACTTGTATTTCATATAATGTATTGGGGGTATCGGCTTGTGAACCATTAAGAGACCAAAGACATGGCCTGAAACTAGGAGAGAAAATAACTCGTGGGATTGTCCCATATCCATGAGACAAAGAATGGGGAGGGGGGACTCGGAGGTCGCAAAGTGAGAGCCAAGCAGTACCAAAGAGTCTCAGTGTTTGAGGCTTTCCAAGATTTCGTCGACCCCAGCAAAAGAATACTCGGCCATTGTTTCCTCCCACAAAACATCCATGAACTTTTGGCCTTCTGGCTCGTAGACCATCTGAGGGAACCTAATAACAAAGCATAATGTTAGACTTGATCGCGTTAAAGATAGCCCTAACGGGAGCACTTACGGTCGAATCTCCCAGTCCATGACATAACATCCATGCGAGTCCTTCCCCTTTGTCATTACGGCATCGGGATAGGTCCATGCGCCATCATTCATAGTCCGGCCCATAAGCTTTGTGAGGGCCATCATGATGATTCTGGCCACGCCGTGCGTGTTTCGGTGCAGATCGGTACCCTTGCACAGACCCGGGTCCACGAGGTTGATGATGACCTCGTCCTCAAGCCCCGCTGGCATATGCTCCATAAGCCGGGCGAAAAACACAGCGCCAAGTAGCTTTGAATTAGAGTACTCTGTCTCTGTGACGAACAATGCTTTGTCGTCGAATGTGGGGAGAAAGGGACGCTTATCCTTGTTCTTGAGCCCGTCTAGGTAGATGGTTCCCGAGCTGACAATCGACAGTCGCCCAGGGGTATGTGGGGTGCTCTCAGTACCCGCGGCCGGGCGCTTGTGGCGCAATACTGGGAGAAGGAGGATGGCGAGGAGAAACGTTGACAAGAAATTGGTCTGGATTGTTTCGCTGTGGCCGGTTGACTCATTGAGTGTAAAGTCTTGGTTTGCGACGCCGGCATTGAGGATGGCAATGTCGAGTCGCTTCCCCGAATCTTTACCGAACTCAGCAGCGGCGCGCTTCGCAAGGGCCTGAATGGAAGGATACGAGCCCATCTCCAAGATCCAGACGTCAATGGTGGCCGATGGAAAGTCGCGACGGAGGGTCTCTGCGACGGCTTGCCCTTTCTTCTCGGAGCGGACGGCCAGAATGAGTCGCGAAAGGTCGAGAGAGAGAAGATGGCGTGCCGCAAGGAGGCCGAGGCCTGCCGTGGACCCTGTCAAAAGAGCTGTCTTGCCCTTGAGCGAGGTCTTGGATGTCAAGGCAATTTTGACAGTCTTGGTGAAGAGCTGGGACGCGAAAAAGATGCGCCAGGCTGACGCTGGGCGAAGCTCGAGGGACTTTGATGTGTAGCTAGAAGTCATGGCTGAAGTCATGGCTTGCAAGAGTATTTGGTGTCGAGTGTCGAGCAAAGGGCAGGATTGGATAGTGAGAGAGGAGTTGTTGTTGTGGTGCGGCAGAACTTGAATGCTAGAATGTCGTTGGAGATGTTGTCCGGGCTATATACGTGTGAACAGACCACCCAACTGTGAGGTCCAAAGGTCACTTCGGGGAGCGGAAAACTACAAACCCCGAGAATGCCAGCGCAGGAATGAGAGAGGCGACAGTCGGGCTGCGAAAGGGTCCCGAAAATCCTGCAAGGGTCCAGACATGGGTAGATTGGTTGCTGGTTCGGGAAAACAGTCGCATCTTGGGAGCCATCCTGATGCTGTCTGTCCCAGGTTGTAGACTGAAGAAACCCACTGGTAAATCGTGTCACATTCGGAGATCGTTCATTGAGGATCGTCAAGAAATTGGGTGGGGCAGGGAACCTGGGGAATCTGGATGGTGGGCTTCGGCAAGGCCAGTGTGAGTGGGGCGATTCTCAAAGCCTATCATGGGAGACCGCCCAATCAGACACAAGAATTGGTATCTGACCTTCCCCAAAGCGGACACCAGTTGTCTCTTGGCATCGAGGTTTGCGCACCAACCATGCTCGCCTCGCAGGATCCTCTCGTGTCAGACTTCAAAGTCAACGTCTACTCTTGGCTTGGGATCAGGCAGCTCTCTCTTGCCATGCCCAGACACGACTGATATCCTATTTGGTACAAGCTGCCCGGAAATGACCCTTGTCATCATCGATTCTCATTTGCCAGTAACTCATCGGTAGCCCAGGAGCGAGTCGAACCCTTTCACGCCGCAAACCATCCGATGGACCCCCCCTCTTACCTTGGGGCTTTCAACCATCGAATCGACGCCCGTTTTGCAGAGCCGGGCGATCTTTCACTAACAAAGGTACATCCGGACAGCTCCACAAAACACGGCTCTGGCCCCTTTATCTTCGTCACGTCAACAAACGCCAAGCCCGACGCTGCATCTCGGAGGTCTATCCGGAGCCATGTCATGCGAGGAAGGAATCGCAAACGCCCACCCGAGAAGGCGGGGGTCAAAGCCGGTTTTTGGTTCAACAACACAGATACCGCACCTTCAGAGCCGCAGTGCGGCAGGCCAATGCGGATACCCAGGAGTATTGGGTCTGACTTGACTCTTTTTCCGTTCGCCGAAGACCTCACACCCCCCATGCTTAACTTGGTGTTTCAATGTATGTCCAGCAAGTTGCCGAACTGGTTTGTCAATAATCGGTCTGCTAACGTAGGTACTCATTCCTCCACTACCCAGTCTTTACTGCAATCAAGCAGAGCGTGTACCCGGCCGAGTTTTGCGTCGACTTCGACCAGTCGCAATGGGTCGAGTATTTTGCAACCGATGCAATTTATCTCTATTCCGCCCTATTCACAACCCAGGGTTTCTTTGATTTCACACGCCAGGGTGCATTCGGGCCCGAGACGATGAAATACCTCGGCCTTTCGCTGGCTCTCCTTCAAGAGAAGCTTGCCGATGCCCACGCCCAGACCTCGAATGTCACCATTGCTACCGTTGTTTCCCTTGCCCTAATGGCCGACAAGTTCGGTGACGTCAAGTCGGCAAGGAAACACGTGCATGGGCTCAACCAAATGGTCCATCTGCGTGGTGGGATCAAATCATTCCAGGACAACCCACAACTCCAGATCAAGATTTGCAGGTAAGACTCTGGGCCCAACCAGCATCGTTCAGTTCCGGAGAAAAACTAATACACCACGCAAAACCACAGAGCAGACCTAGGATTTGCTCTCAGCTCTGGATCGAAGCCCCTATTCTTCCAGGATGGCCTCTCGTGGAACCCCTATGTCGCGGCACCAAACAACACGACAAAAACACCCATTCACAAGCTCAATCCCAGTACACCTGATCAGCGCCTAGTCAACATCTGGCTTGACTTGCAGGAGTTCTCGCGCTCGGCCAATCTCGCGTTCCAGACGGGCAGGAAAATGCGTGGGGAGCTATTTCAAGAGATTCTAATATCGGCGCAATACCGCCTGCTAGCCCTGGAGGCCGAGGAGTCGCACCGCAACCCCCCGCTTGTCGACTCGATGGTGGAAATGGGAATGCTCGCCTTCTCAACCGTAACCTTTCTGCAAATTGAGGGGCTGCCCATACACACGGAGGACTTTGCCACGAAGTTACGCCAGCTTCTCGATTCACTGGCTAGCTCAGGCTCGTCTCACCCGGCGCTGAAGGAAAACGAACCTGACCAGGCAGCGCTTCTCCCTGGAGAGACCGAGGTGTTTTTGAAGCTCAAGCTCTGGCTTTTTTTCATGGGGTACAACTCGGTGCTTGATCAACCCAAGCATCAACAGTTTGTGTCCTTCGGGATATCGGAGACAATGGGTGCTCTTGGGTTATCGACATGGACGGCAGTGAGAGATGTCCTGATGGCCCATATGTGGGTCGACTGGACGCACAAGACGAAGGGAAAGGCGCTGGTTGAGAGTATCTTGGTGAACCAGGTGAAGAGCCAAAGATACGAGTAATATTTGCAAAGATGGAATATGTCAGGGGTTAATCTTCCAATCAGCTCGCCTTGTGAGTTTCTACATCCGTTGAGAACCTGAATGCTCAACTGATTACCTCTTAGAGTTGCCTCTTTCAACGCTCTCTCGCCACCCTATCTTCAGCAATTCGTCGAACCTTTCTACCACGCAACCCTTGAACTGCCGTGAACTCTACCAGCTCTCTCCCTCCCACGAACTTTCAGAGTCTGGCCGAACCGTCAACGATGCAACCGATCGTCGATAAGCATGGCGCTGGAACCGACAAACCAAACCCTCATGCCCGGTAGCCACACGAACCAAAGCCAACGATCTTCTAGAGGCCACTTTACACATTGCCACCATCCCGCCAGCCGAGAATGTCAGCGCAAAAAAGGCTTCTAGAACGCTTCCTTGTCGCCTTCGAAACATCAAACGCGGGCTGTAGCGAACTCCGCGGCCCTTGCGTGCATCAACGTTATCTTTTCCCGCAGCAAAAATGCCATTCAACTTCCCTCGGGATATTTGCTGGAACTCGGCAACGCCAAGGTCCACACTGAGACTTTTGTGCATAATTGCCAAATTCGCGGGGTGCCGGGGAAGTGCTTAGTGCGGAGGACACGCGGCCGGGACGAGGAAATAAAGTTGTATTAATCACTGGGTAATTCCCCGCCGATCCGCGCGCGCCCATGTTATGCATATCTTGCTGACCCATATCGCCCAACAGAAAGCTCTATCAACCCATATGCGAAATGGTCTTCTCTGGGGGTTCACTGGTGATGGGGTTGTCGGGTGGATGCACGGCATTTCTCAAGTCGTGGGTATACCGCTTATTTTATTATTTATTATTCTGCGTATTCCACTGTTTTTTCCGCTACTTATTCTATTATTTATTATACTGGTTATTCAAATACTTATTATACTGCTTATTCTGCTGTTTATTATTCTACTTATTACTTTATCTATTGTTCTAGCATTTAAGATACATACAGACACTTCAAGCTGCGACAAATTTGTATGTTTATACAGCACGGCTTAAGGCTGAGATGGCTGTATTGGCAGCGTTTGGATAAGGCCCAGACGTGTTAGATAATCACTTCTATGCCTAGACTCGGATTCAAGGCCAAACCTGGGCGTTAGTAGCCACCCCACCACGTTTAGTGTACTGTATGTCTCCCACCCACACAACCTTTTAAAGCACCGTATCCCTCGCAATAGGCGTAGTAAAACCTATCTAGATATCACAATGTTATTTAATGCAACGGCTTCAGCCCCAGACGAGTTAGGCTGTTGGTGATTGGAGTTGCGAGATCATGTACCGCCCTGTTCAACAGGGTGCTGCTCATGGACGACCTCGCCCGCCCCGTAACCTCTGCCGAGCCTGGTATCGTTCTCCCGAAGTCGCTACAAGCGGCTACAAACGACAAACCCAAAAACCCCTGGATAGAGTTTGTTCTATACATGTCTCTTTTTTATTATTCCGCTGTCTCTCATCACAAGCGGGTTAAAACTTCCGTGCTGTAGTGGGTATGATTCGTGCTTTCGAAGCTACTTTTTTTTTCATGGTCTGAAGAGGGCGGCAGCGTCTGGACAGAGGGCTGCCTGCATCGAGAAATGAAACTCTTTCATGGCATCTCGTTCAGGCAGCCGATACGGGGTTGCAGTTATTTTCAGCCAAGTGTTCCCCTCGCCAACTGTTAAGGTTCACCCCAAGAATCTACGATACCGCCAAAATTATGCAACAGATATATATGTCTTCAAGATGTGCACATGCTTGGTGAATACAAAGCGCTCATGCTGAATTTCAAAACCGCCTAATCATATAGAGATAGTGCCCCGCCGCCGATCCACTAGAGAAAGGGAAAATGAAATATCTCTGACCAGCTCATCCAGTCGACTCTCAGCAAGGTTACACCTGTTGGAAAGTTCGAAAAGGCCAACTGCAGGCTCAACACTCACGCCTAGTCGCCAAAGTCTCGCATGCATGCCTTACAGCTCAACCGTCCCTTCTGCTGCGTCCACTTCCGCGTCGAAAAACAGCTCCAAATCTGGCGCTGCCCGCATGTTCGGTTGAGGGCGCACCTCTTTGTCTTGACCTGGCGTCTCGGTGTATGTTCTTCGCCTTTTCCGCCTTCGCCGTCCTTAGTTGGCTGTCCGATAGCGCATAGCCGAACATTACGATCTCATTCGTAGGGCCTGCAATACCGAGGCTCGGCCAGACGACTCTTTCGGCCGAGGCGATTGGGTCCGCACCTGTGCCTTTCCGCTTGGGCCCACGAGCAGCGGCTTCGCTGCCTGACTGCTGCTCCTGCGAGCCAGCTTCCTGCGGGGCCGATTCACCGAAGCCGCTGAGTATCTTCCAGTGCTGTAGTGTCGGAAGTCTGTACAAATCGGAGATCGGCGTGACAAGCCTGTCGAGTGTCTGCATGATCTGCCACTCATCGCTCGCTTGGCTGCAGAACATCTGTATGTCAGAGCAGAGCTTCGCCTGTTCCTGCTCGCTGAACAAACCCTCGATGGAAACAATCACGTCATCCGACGCTTGCTTAGCACACGCTCTGGCCTCGATATTTTGCTCAGTCTCTGATTGCGCTCTTAGCAGTACCGAGCGAAGGTGTGCCTCAAGCTTCTGATCCCTCCCGGCGAGGCTGTGTAGGAACTGGGACAGCTCATCAACGTTCTCAAGGATGTATGTCGGCAAGAAAACGTAACGCTCAAGCGTAGATGACAAGATGGCCAAAAATACCGCGACACGCATATGTGTAGCGGTGGGTGTATTGTCCAACGGAAGGGGAAATTTGTCGATGACCGCCCAATGGTCGCCAAACTTGCCCCACATGTTGTTGGTAGAAATGTCTTTGATCTCCTTACCAAAGTGAGTTTGGGCAAGAGCAAATGCCTGCCGAAACAGTTTCTCAAAGGTGGCGGCCCTGTTTGCCGATTGGATCAGTTGTCAGCGCAGTCGATATTCCGAGGTGGAAAGGACTTACACGTTCAGAGGTAACGTAGACCCCAGCTTTGACGTAAAGCCTTCCAGCTCCGCAAGCCGGATGGTCTTCGCTTCCAATTCGGCTGTAGCCAGCTGAAACGCCTGCATGGTGTCTACCCCTTCTTTTTCGGCCCTTTCTCGCAGTTCGGCGAGTTCTGATTCCCTTTCTTGCAGGCTGCGTGAGAGGTCGGCTAGATGTCCTTTCTGCTGCTCAACCCTTTTGTGCGCCACCTGAAGTTTGGACTCGAGCTCCTGAACATCGCGGTTCTGTTGTCTCCTGGTAGCATTCAGATCGTCAATCTGCTCTTGCATGCCCAACACTCTTTTCATAGCGGAACGGCAGGCGCCATCGCCAGTGAAGGATATAAGAGCCTTGAAGAGTGTATTTATGTCGCGGTCGGGCGACGACATGCTGAAAACGACAGAGGCAAATCTGAGGGATTTCCGCGTCGGCTAGTTGAGAGTACCCCGGGAAGGCTTTGCGATGGAGGACGGGCGGATTGTCTTCAGCACATAGTGTCTGCTTTCAAAAATGGACCGAATGCCTGTGGGCCGCCATTGTAGGCCTCATCTTGGCAGTAACCAATAGGCATGTGCCAGCTGGTTCGGGACACTCCCCCGCTGCGCTGCTCGCCCACCATCTCACGCAAAACCGTGCTTCTGCCTGGTCTGATGGCACCTGGCACGGGCAAAATATGGTGCGGGGCGACGATGGGTTTCAAGAACTTGAACTCACAGAGAGTTCGGCTCGCTCCATGAAGGGTCTTGCTGAGCGGGGTTGCAGCATAATGCCCAGTGCGTCCGGACACAGGCACTGTACTTACACGGCCCCAGCAGCATTCATGCCATGGTGGGGCCGCAAGCCCCTTGCTCAAGCTACACCTGTTGTGAGCCAGACAGGTTTGTGGCTTGTCGTGGCCGCGACCAAGCGCAAATAAGTGACTGGTGTTGGAAGCACTGCGCTCTGGATTCTGTGGAATTAAAGGGGGTTGCAACTGCGTAATTATATTGCTTGTCTTCCCTCCTTTCTCTAGCTCTGGCTGGAAGCCAGAGGCTTCTTGATGGACTATTCTGCAGGATTCAGGCTTCATCACTCCAGTAGCTGAGGCTTACTAGCGTTCTGGCAGTGCTAGGCATCCAGTTAGTTCTACTGACTAGAAGCCTAGGGCCTCTGAACCTCCTTCTTTCTGATAACTAGTGCGTTGTTTTAACTACTCACCCCAACCCAGGCTCGGCTCAGTCTTTGCTTAGGATTTGGCTTAGGTTTGCTCACCCTGATTAACATTTTTAGCAAGCTGCGTTACAGTATGCTAAATTACTTTAACTCTAGCAAAGTGGCCTAGAATTAGTCTTATATAAGGATGGCTAAAATAGTCCCTATTCTTAAAAATAAACAGTTTTACTTTTACTTTTTTATATTACTATAAGCTATAATTATAAATAAAGCCTAATAAGCCTGTGACGACCCTGCAGGCCGTCACTTGGGCCGGGGCGGCCCGACGAATCCCCCGCAGAAGGAACAGTGTAGGGGGACAGTGCATACTGTCCAGGCGCACTGGGCCAGGGGTGCAAAGACCCGAAGCCCTTACGACTAATGAGGTGCTGCTCGCAGCATGCCGAGTGCTTGTATCGCGAGCAGGAAAAACCTCACGAGCGGAACGCTCGCGCGGTGTAAAGTGCTCGTATAACGAGCACTTGCGACACTATAAGCAAGGTACAAAGTACCTCCTAGTCAGTCAGTATAGATAGTAATGGTTGTGCCCATAACTACCGTGAGGGACTCTAGTTCCTCACGCTAGTATTCAATTGTTCATTTATGTCTTACTGTTCAGACTCACCTCTGTGCATTATAGTGACAACGACTTACAGTGACATTGAACCCCCTGTCTAGGAGTGCTAGCTTAACAAGCCGTCTTCGGAACGCCCCTTACCTGTTAGCGTCCTGCTATACGTTCTGTCTTAACCCGCGCTAGTCCTCTTAAGGCCTGTGTCGGGTGCAGGTCGTAATAAAGCCTATAAACTAAACGTACTCTATAGCAGTCAATATAATATAAACTGAGCTACAGCTTATAAAGCATTAATAAGCAATTAGCTATAACTATACTGCGTACCCTAAAGCAATATAACTGCGTATCTTATAACCATAAAATATTATTTCATTTCTAGAATTTTTAAGCTGGAAGTCTAAAGGGTTAGAAGTTATGTAAACCTTAATTTAAAGTTTAATATAGCCGAAACTAAGCCTTAATAAGGTTTGAATAAGCCGAGGGTATTTGAGTTTAAAAAAATAGAGTATAAAACTTATATGTAACTTTATTTAATATAAGCTTTTCTTATCTTTCGATTTATAATAAGGTTTTCGCTATTAAAGTGAATAGCACGTTTCTATCAGATATAACGGTAATAACGGCTGAAATAAACCTATACTATAAACCTTATTTGAAGTGGGTTAGAAAAGCGGATTAGGAGAACTAAATATATAAGAGTTCCTCTCTCCAAAAGGGCTTTCCTATCTTCATCCTCCATTACACTAATTCTAATCTGATTCTTTACATTTCTTGATATCGCCTAGTCACGTAACTTACTTACATCACACAACCGTCCGAATTTCCTAATTCGGCTTAGTGCTTTCATAGCACTAGCTGGAAGATAGAAAATCCAACTAACATTCCTTAAATCCATTACTAAGCTACCCTCTTCCACCATCTTCTCACTCGTATTACCTGCCTATTAGTAGTCCGCCTTATTAACTACTATAAGTTGATTTGTAAGGTTCTTAGCTACAAATCTTTAATTACTTACTTACTTAAGTTTATTATACTTACACTTTTTATAACTACTCTTACTTCTATTATTTACTAATAAAGAAATAAATGATATAATAAGAGAATGTCTCTTTGCACTGTAGTCTCGGTCTCATTACACTGTAGCTCCTGAATTCCACTACATATTAAACTAGTGCAGTAGTGTAATAGGGAAGAAACTATAAAGAGAGCTACATTTACAGAACGTCGCAGTTGGCTTAAAAGGCCGACTCCCAGGCTACTAGTTCTCTAATTAGAGGGATATAAATAATTAGGTTATCTTCCTTCGATCGAAGGGCTGGAATTTTACTAGTCTTCTAATAGGAAGTTTTTGTAATGAAATCGTTAGATGATAAATTAAAGGAAGTACGGTTTAAAGATATATGCGGCGCGGCTCCTTTTTAACAGTGGCACGCGCTAGAGAACGCATCACTATATAAAAAAATAGCTACAGTAATATTACAGAGCTTAAAAAGAACAATAAGGTCCACTTAAACAGGCGCCCTAAGTTAATATAACTTTAACCTTATTTAATTTAATTACCTTGCTAACTATTATCACATACCTTTCTCTAGCCCTTATCTATTAAATGTAAAATTCTGCCTTGCAATACACTATAACTATATCACTCTCTAGTGCTAGAAACAGCAGAATTATTGTTATAAGGTATGTAAATTAATTACATATTTTTTCCAGGCTAACCAGGCTTACAGATAGCCCTAAAAGACTAAAACCGGGCGCGTAATACACTTAATAGCGCTAACCCTAACCGTAATGCTATACCCGACTTTATAATTAACTTAACTAATACTAATAATAATAATAAAGGTAACATTAACTTCTTTTTCACTCTAAAGCCTCTTACTAATCTCCTTACATAAGCATAATATAAAGTTATATAACTCTATTACACTTATTAACTTTTACGTTATAAAGGTAAGGTCTTTTAACTATATATATAATAAGCATATGTATTAAACTAGTATAATGGCGCAACAGGGAAGAAACCACAAAGAGAACTATATCTACAGAACGTTACTGTCAGCCTGGAGGGCCGACTCCCAGACTACTAGTCCTCCGATCGGAGGGACACAAATGCAACTGACGTAGAAAAACAGACACGTACCTAGTATAGAACAAAACCTAATATATGACGGTGCCTAACATGGAACGGAGCCTAGCATAGAACAATAAAGGAAACGCGACTGTAAATCAGGTCATCTTCCTTCGATCGAAGGCCCAGAATGTCACTAGGCTTTTAATGGGAGGTCTTTGTGGTGAAAATCGTTGGATCGATGATTGATGAAAGAAGCACGGTTCAAAGAACCGCGCGGCGTGGCCCCTTTTTGATGGTGGCACGTGCCAGAGAACGCATCGCTATGTACATAAGCGGCTACAGTAATATTACATACAGAGCCCAAAAACAGAACGATAGGGTTGGCCTGAACAAACGCCTCGAGTCAGTATATAGGATGATGCGTGGAGATGATTAAAGCTAAGATTAGAGAGGGATCTGTTAATGAAGATTTTGTTTTTATTTAATACAGCTAGAAGAGTTATAACTTTCACGCTACTATTAGAGGGTAAAGTCTAGCTCTAAGACCCCCATGTGATGTGATTAAGTTCACAATCTGCAGCTATTTGGATCCCTAAGATTAGTCGACGTAATGGTTGCGCATGTGCGTATGTGTGGCCGCATTATCCGAAGCTATCGAGCGGGGTAGGCATCCGAAATGCGGGGCAATTGGGGGCCAGAGAGGGTGAAATAAGAAAGAAGAAAGCCTTTGGGGAATCAGGGGGTCCAGAGTTCAATATGACTTCGCCCGAGGCCTTACTATTTTGCTAATCCAGGCTGAGCCCCGGAACTAGGAAGGACTCGCTTCCGATAAACATTTCACAAACTCTAGGTACTTAGCTTCAACTAGTTTAGCTGATTAACACACGACCAATTCGATTTAAATTCCAGTGCAAGGATGGCGCTAATATGCTTCAGCTTATTTATAATATTCCTAGCGGTAGTTTTAATATTACGCGGTTATATATAGGGACATCACAGCGAAGATGCAGTTCGGTGTTGAATTAGCATTAGCAAACCTGTATTGGTTTGAACCCCCTAAATCCCAACACAAGCATAAACATTCGCCCACAGCCCCGTGCACGACCTCCCGCCCACCCCCGTGTTCCACGCAACAAACTGATCGAGCGTGATGCGATTCGCACTCGCCATCGAATCGCAAGTGCTCCCCGGATTCACAAACGCAAACTTCTTACAGTTGGCCACCATCCCCGGCTGCGTTGGCGTCGGCGTCGCAATCCCGTTCCCCGTTGATGTCGGCGTCGGGGGCACCGTGGGCGTCTGTCCGATGACGCCAACGCAGGCGTATGTTGAGGCCCAGAGGCCGGAGCAGTCGTTGCCAGCGGCGGGATTCCAGGATACGAATTGGGAGGTGGAGATGGAGTACAGCCCTGCGATCGTGGCGCAGGTCTGGCCGCCTTGGACAAAGTGGAACTTGTTGCAGTTGGTCACCATGTTGACCTGGGTTGGGAGGGGGGTCGTCACGCCATTTCCGGGGGGTGTGGTGGTGGTTGAGGTGGTGGCGGTTGTGGAAGTGGGGGATGGGTCGACGCCGATGATGGAGATGCAGGCATAGGCGTTGGCCCAGAGGCCGGCGCAGGAGGCGCCGGCGGAGGGGTTCCAGGCGAGGAATTGGGAGAGGGTGATGTGGTTGGCGGCAACGATAGAATCGCAGCTGTCGCCAGATTTGACAAGGTAGAAGGCGTCGCAGTTGTTCACGATAGTGGGTTGGGTTGGGAGGGCTGTGAGGGGGTTAGTTAGAATCATCATGTATGATTTCTGGTGAGAGATGGGGATAGCAGTAGGGAGAAACGTACGTGTGGTGATGCCGTTAGATGGCTGGGTGGTAGAGGCGGGAGGGGGTGTGGTTGAAGTGGTGGAGGTGGTGCTGGTGATAGTTGTTTTTGTTGTTGATGCTGGGGGCGGTTCGAAGAATGCCTCAACGCAGTAGGAGCGTCCGGCTTGGAGAGTACCGCAGGAGGAGGCTAGGGATGGGTTCTGGATCGTGTTAGCCTTGCTGAAGGCGCACCCCAGGATGAATTCGGTTCTTACCCATCTCTGGAACTGCTCCAAGGTGATGGCGTTTTCTGAGATGATGGAAGCACATGTCGCCGCGGTAGTCAGGTCGATCCACCAGGTGCAGAAGGTGGTAGAGTTGGGGTCAAAAGGTAAGGCTGGGGACGGTCCGTCGCGGGCAACGTGGGCTACTGCTGCTGCGGAGGCCACGCCGAGTAAGGCAGTGGCGCCCAAGAGGACTGAAGAAAAACAAGAGGGAGTCCTCATGGTGATTATTTCTTGTCACACTTGAAAGGCTGACCAGGGTGTACATCTCTCACTGGAAGCGTGCAGTGAAATGATGACCACCACGCTCTTTGAGCAAACTATATACCCACTTAACCTTCAACTCTAGCCGCCCAAGTAATCGCTCCGTTCCGTTCTCAATTTTACTTCGCATCGGCTTCCGGCTTCCCGAGGAGAAGAATGTCTGGATCCTACCCATCTGACCTTGTCGACCTCACGCTCATCACCAACAGGTTGCTTGGCTGTCAGCTGGTCACTTTGACAATGACTTACCTCTCCACCAACACGCATAATATTGTTTATGTGCAGGAGAGTATCGAAAGAGGATTCGGACGGGCCCTAGAAACTTTGGTTATTAACACAGACTGATAATCTAGGCGTTTCGCGGCAAACCCCAATTTGGTTGTGTTGACTCCAAGTCTGGGCGCCTTTCCACGACACCTTCCTAATCCGTCTTGTATCCTAACGTCTGGGGAAGTATAGGCAATTAAACCACACATTGGAGGGCTGTCTCGGCACGGTAGGTTTACCCGTTTTGCGCATTGGAATGCAACGGTGACAAGTACCGTGCATGGAGATGCAACACCATTTGGGGTGGTGGTTGTCTGTAGTGCGCAGGGGATTTGGACCCCAAGTCCTTGCCACAGTGTGAGCAATGTTGAAGCAGGAATGCGGCGCACGCTTCAGGGTCCTTGTCGGTAATTAGATGTATGTATGGTATCGTATCTACAGAAAGAGCTAAGGGCATACTGCCGATGTATTACGTTTTTGCATCTGGTCGCGCGGAGATCAAGAACTGCACAAGCGACTAGCATGTTGGAAAAAGAGGCAGTGACGGGAATTCTGCCTAGGTACCTAGTTTAGCAATGTTGCATTGGGCAGGTGAAAAGCTCAAGGGGCTCATCAATAGATAGCACTGAGTTTTTTCTGGCACAAACCTACGAGCAATCGCTGGAGCAAAGGATACAAGTCTGGGTGCAGTTGGGAGCTCTGTGTAATGGCATTAACGTTGAAGAAGCTTTTCGTGGGTGCAAGTGTGTAGGTAGGTATCTCAGGTCTGCGCGCAGTTGAAGGTTTTGTGGGTTGGCATTGATCGTGCTGATGGTCAACTGAAGAAGAATAATCTTGGCGAACTACCCACCCGAAACACTGCGGCAACAGTGGAGCCATTCCCCATCACAATCCTTCCCGGCCTTCACTCCGCACACTAAAAAAGAAGTGGTTCAAAGGTTCGAATTTACATGCACGCAACAACAACCCGGAAGAGCCTTGTTTCCTACCCCAAGATTACATGGCTGCCAAAGCAGCAACAATCGCCGTGCTCACTAGCACATACCCCTCCAAAGCCTGGCCGCGTGGAACTACCCCCTGGCTCGTTGTCGTGGAAGAACTGGCACCAGAGGTCGAAGTAGACTGCGTGTCGGCGCCCGTCGAAGTGGCAGAGGCGAATGAGCTACCGGGCGTGCTGGTCTCAGGGTGCGCCTGGAAATAGCACTCGGCATGGGCAATGGCGACCTTGAGCCACTCGCGCTGGCCAGGTTCGGGCTTGTCCCAGGCAACCGGGCAGCTGGTGGACAGGACCGACATGGTCTCGCTCTTGGCCTTCCAGAACGACGTGACGGACGAGAGGTAGGTCGAGTAGCTGGACAGAACGCTTGCGGGCGCTGCGGTGGTGAAGGCGCACCACGACTGTGGGTCCGTCACAGTGCAAGAGAAGAAGTCGATGCCGGTGGCGGTTTCTCTGCACGGCTGGGCCACCACGTCGCCGTAGGAGTTGATGCCGTTGAGGACGTCCCCGGTAGGCTTGGGGACATCGAGGAAGTACTGCGTGATATTTTCCGTCACGCATTGCCAAGGGTCTGCCGATATCGTGTTGGTTGGAGGTTGAACTGTTGATGTCGGCGTGGCTTGTCTCAACGCCAATGGTTCATACACGAGGGTCGCGGCGGGCGCGTCAGGTATGAACCTGGCGCATGCATTGCTCGCGAGGGCGACGAGGCCACCGAGAATGAGCGCTTGGGAATGCATCGCGACGGAAAAGAAGTTGAGGAAACGACTGGAATTCAGCAACAGATGCGCTGGACCGGATACCTCGACAACAAAACAGAGTGATCAACAGAGGACGGAAGAAGACGAGGTGGAAAAATGATTTAGAGATGCCGACAGAGTAGGGGAATCCCCAGGGCGTGGCTCGTTACATCCAAGGATCAAGAACATAGGATGAACTCCGTAAGACGGTGCGAATATTGCGTGTCATTGCACTGGCTTCCCCACATTCCCCGGTTCCACAATCCTCCACTTCAGCGGCAATTTGCCCAACCAAAGTTCGCAGCCTCCAGATGCCAAGACTCTCAACACACATGTATGTAAAAGGCCCAACTTTTTCTCATTTCCCTCCCGTTGTTCTTGTGCAACGCAACCAAGAACACAATCCTACGACCCCACCAAGACTCCCAAGCCTGCCAGAAACCCGCGTCAAATGCCTGAACTCGCCGATATTTCCTATTCGGGCCGCCGAACCATCGCCGCAGTGACGGATTACTACAAGTTTCTGACGAAATTGTACCTCAAGGACTCGCAAGTCATCTACCCCCCCGCAACCGGATGGCCCAGCATCGTCAACGCGAGCCTGAACGTGCGCGTATCCTTCGGAAAGTCTGAAGAGGTCCTCTCCCTCCTTGCGCACCTCCCCTATATCCGCTCCCCCAGCAATTTCACCGATGAGGCCGAAGGCGCCCCTGGCTGCCGCTTTGCCGACTGGCAGGCCCTCTTCGCACTCTTGACCACACCTGAGGGCCTCACCACGGTCGAAGAGTTGCGCGTCTTGACCGAGGGCGATGAGTTCTCGGCTCTTGCCCCGCCCCATACCATCGGCCTCACTTGCGGCGGCCGCGAGAACCCCATCATGGTGCTCGACACAAAGCTTGGCATTATCCATTGGGAAGACTGCCCCCCGAGCATCGAACAAGGGAATTATGACAAGACCGTTGAGTACGAGCCGCCTGAGGACGAAGACGACTCGGATGATGAGGTCCCTGAGGAGGAAGTGGAGTGGCGCCAGAGCGCACCCGCGTTCGCCATCAAGGACTTTTTTGCCATCCTCAAGGACCAGTTCAAGAAGCTCCACTGGGCCCCCATCAGCCAGCACACGGTGTGGAGCGCGGACTTCAGTGTGCGCCCTGATACTGAAGGCATTGTGGCCATGTTGCAGGACATCTATCGTGAGCACGGTTGGCCGGACTTAACTCGCTATCGCAAGGCAGAGTGCCTGGAGGCCGTGCGGAGCGCTATGAGGGTTAGGTACTCGTCTTCCGTGGATCCTCGGGATAATCAAGCTGCCTAGGTAGATAGAGCGTAAATCAGCGGTGTTCTTTTTCGGACACCTGTCCGCTTAGGAGTGCTACCATCCAACAAATTTGTCTTCAATATTGTCACCCTACCAGGATCCTTTGCTTTGGCGCTTGTGTTGTATTTTTTGAAGCGCGCATGGTTATACGAGGGCCGTTGGCAATAGTCTGTTTGACGTCTCCTGCATGCGTGAGGCGCGGTCGATGGCAAGACGTTTGGTACCTCAGGGGTATCCCGCGTGTCCGGACCCTGGAGGTACGTACCCCCCCTTTTCCTCAACGCCTCCTTGGCCGCGAACCTTGCACTTTCTCAAGCTCAGCACTTGTACATCATGATCGCACGAAGCCGCCAGGAGACTGCCATCTGTCTTAGGGTAGGCTTACTTGCCGACTAGGTGAACCTTCCAACTTAGTCACTCTTTGTTCATCAGTCTCGGCGACAGCCCACCAACCGTGATGGCGAGAATGAAGCTTTCCAGGGTGCTTTTCCACCTGGCGGCCGGCCTGGTGACGGTGCATGCCGCCGTCAACCTTGATGGTTCTCAAGCAGTCAATCCTGTCTCCAAGGACGACCCTTCGCCCATCGCAAATCCCATCACCTACTACCCCGACCAGCACGACTGCCCGTTGCCGTGTAGCGCAGACATCTCCAACGTGCACAAATGGACCCCTTATCACACAGTCGACCGCCTCAAGCGTTGCGAGCTACCGATGCTCCTGCACTTCTCGGTGCCGCTTGCTCTGGATGACCCAGAGACTGATGTTCTCATCCGAGGCTGCACTCTTGGGCCCGACCCAGAGGCTGCTGGGGACAGGACCGTCGCCAACGCGACCAATTTGAAGATGGCCAACCCTAAGACTGACGAGGGTCTTGTTGAAGTCAGTTTGGATATTGCGCCGGCATGTGCTATCGACGGTCAAGAAACGAAGGGCGAGCTCGGGCTCCTGACCAGCGGCGTCAAGGTGTCTGGGCAAACCGGCCTTGAAATCCAAGGTGTCCTCGACGGCTTAAACGACTTCTTCGTCGCTAAGGACAACTGCGACGAGACCTTCATTGCGGCGTACCACAAAACGACAGTCGCCGGCGTCTACATCGGGCCCGGCTTGGGCAAGCCAACTGTGGCATCGGCATTGCTGGCTATTTCGGAGCAGTTCAAGCTCGCCTCTAGCGGCCCCTCCATCACAAATCAGACCATCGCGCAGATTTGCGGGGGCGCCAAGCCGGAAACCATCATGGGCGTGTCCATTGACACCTCGGCCGATCTTGTCTGGGTCCAGAAAGCCGCGGCAGCTTGGACCCAAGGAAAGTGTGCAACGGTCGGCGATGCTGCCAGTGGTTCTGAGAAGGCAAAGCTCAGCATCAGACTGTTTGACATTGCTTCCGCACCATTCAACGGCACCAGCACTGGAAACCTCACCGCTGTGGAGACCAACGGCAATCGCAGCACGGCGAGCTTGCCGCGACGGTTCGCACCCTTGGCGCATCCACATCGCGTCAGGAAAAGCCCCATCCGCCACTCTCGGTGGAACCCACTCAGCAAGCGCGCAACCTGCCAGTACATCCAGGTAGTGGCCGGCGATGGCTGTGCTTCTCTCGCGGCGAAGTGCGGAATCCGAGGATCCCAGTTCACGACCTTCAACCCAAAGCCGGATCTCTGCTCGACGTTGCAAGTGGGCGACTACGTCTGCTGTTCGGCAGGAGATCCCTACACGCCGCCCAAGCCTGACCCGCCGCAGCAAAACGCCGACGGCACGTGCGCGAGCCATCTGATCCAAAACACCGACACTTGTTCCCAGCTGGCGACCACGCACGGCCTTACCGTCGAGCAGATCGAGTCCTACAATAAGGGTAAGACGTGGGGATGGGTTGAATGCAAGCTGATGCTGGCGGGGTACAACATGTGTCTCAGCCCTGGCCGCAGCCCGCTGCCGCCGCCGCAGCAGGGCACCGAGTGCGGTCCTCTGGTTCCCGGAACCCAGCAGCCGACGGATCCTTCGGTCAACATGACCGACCTCAACCCGTGTCCACTCAAAGCCTGCTGCAGCAACTGGGGTTTCTGCGGCCCGTATCCGGCCCACTGCGACATCCATGCACCGCCCAATGGCGGTCCCGGCACCAAGCTGCCAGAGTTCCAGAGCACCTGCGTCTCCAACTGCGGAAATGAGATCAAGCAGAACTCAGGGCCCCCGGCCAGTGGGTTCAACCGCATCGGCTATTACGAGTCTTGGAACTTGGGCCGCAAATGCCTATGGCTTAAGGCCGAGAACGCAAACACCGACGGGAGCTACACGCACATGCACTGGGGCTTTGCCGAGATCGACCCGACCAACTGGAAGGTGGTGATCAAGGATCCGCACAAGCAGTGGGACGCCTTCAAGAAGCTGAACGTGAAGCGGATCGTGTCGTTTGGTGGATGGGCCTATTCGACAGAGCCGGCGACGTACAACATCATTCGCCAGGCCATCATCGCTAACAGGGAGACGTTTGCGACTAACGTAGCTCAGTTTATCAACGATGAGAAGATTGACGGCGTCGATATTGACTGGGAATATCCGGGTGTACGTTTTGCCAAATTGTTTGTTTTCGTGTAGTGCTAGAAAAAGGAAACCGCTAATCGTGTTGTTCAACCCTAACTACAGGCGCCCGATATTCTCGTTGGAGGTGTTCCTATCGGCCAGCCCGGTGATGGCGTCGCCTACCTCCGCTTTCTCACGAGCCTCAAAGCCAAGTTGCCTAGCAAATCGGTTTCTATCGCTGCGCCCGCTTCGTACTGGTACCTTAAGGCATTCCCTATCGACAGAATCTCCGCTGTGATTGATTACATAGTGTTCATGACATGTTCGTCTTTTTCTCCCGTTTTGCCTTTTCGTCTTTCTGTTGTCCTGAAGCTAAGCTAATATTTGGCCGCCCCAGATGATTTACATGGTTGGTCCAGTTTTTACCTCACGTTGGTATGACTCCCGTCCTTTCATTTCTGACTATTAGCAACAGGCCAATGGGACTACGGCAACCCGAACGCCTTCGACTCGTGCCCGTCTGGAAAGTGTATTAGAAGTCACGGTAAGTTTCCTCCTTGGTGGCTGCGGTCCTGATGATGATAATTAGCTTCTAATGCGGTGAAAATCCGAAGTGAACCTGACGGAAACGCGCAACACCCTCTCCATCATCACCAAAGCTGGCGTGGCCAACAACAAGATCTTTGTGGGCGAGTCGAGCTACGGCCGGTCCTTCCACATGGCCGTCGAAGGTTGTTGGGGCCCCATGTGCGACTTCACCGGCACTCGCATTGTGTCGGATGCGCAGCCAGGACGGTGCACAGAGACAGGGGGATACATATCCAATGCCGAGATTAACGAAATCATCCGTAGCGGCGTTGGCCAGCAGTTCCACGATGGGGCCTCCAACACCGACGTCCTTATTTATAAGGGAGACTACGTCAGCTACATGACGCCCGTCACCAAGGACACGCGCCGGAACGACTGGAAGGCGCTCAACTTCGCTGGTAGTATCGACTGGGCCGTGGACCTGCAAGCGTTCGGCAAGGAGGATGGCGAAGCTGAGATCGAGATTCCGAACAAGGGCGAGGAAGGCTGCGTATCGGGAGAGAGTGGTGACCTCAACGCTGACGAACTTTGCCAGTTCGCTTGCAATTACGGCTACTGCCCGGAGCCCATCTGCTATTGCACCTTGCGAGGCCCCGTCGAGGGCCTCCCCGCCGCCGTCGGCACCCAAGAATTCGTTTCCTGGGACGAGTTCGACGTGGATCTGATGCAGCTGTGCAAGTTCTCTTGCAAGTACGGCTTCTGTCCAGAACACACATGTGGCGTACCCGTGATCGACGAGTGGGACGACGGGTCTGTTGACGATGTACCGACAGGAGGCCTGTGGGACAAGGGCAAGAACTTCGCCGAGAACAGCAAGCAGTGCATGGTGTACAAGAATGGGAATAACAGAGACGCCAGCACGTTTCAATGCTACGACACGTGCAGATCGGCTGTCGAAGCGGCCATGGCGGAGGGCAGGACGACAAACTACGGTTGCATGGGATTCTTTCCGCTGGACCAGGAGATCCCGTGGATTCAGTACCCCGGAACCCATTCTTCCGATATGGTTTACGCCACGGGTCGGTGCTTTTGCGACAACATGTTCATCAACCTGCTCGCAGACACAGTCATCGAGGCCTTGCCCATCATTGCCCAGATCGGATGCTACATCATCATGTCGTCGCTTAAGCTCGTGGTCGACGTGGGCGCACAGTTCATCCCGGGCGTCGGAAAAATTCTAGACTCGGGCTTAGACGCCGCTGCAACTGCTGCCCAGTTGATTGCGTACACATATCCAGAAGGCGAAGACCCGGTTGGCGCTTTCGAGTGGTGGCTCAGCCCCTGCGGCGGGAGCGACCTCGTCCCAGAGGATATCAAGAAGGCGTTTGACATCCTGAGCACAATCGCCGGTGGCGTCACCAGTTTCAAAGAGCCCAAGAACATCAAGAAAGGCAGCGGGAAGAAGGGCGACACGGCCAACCCGACGGATCGCTCGAAGCCCAAGGGGGGTACCGGCAGCGGTCCCAACGGCACCGGGAGCAGCGGCGTCACCAAGAAGAGAAAGTGCAGAGTCAACCCCGGCGCGTCGACCAGGATTATGGGCGTGGCGCGTAACACGCTCCGTCTCCAGTCCTGCGTTGGGCCTGCGGGCGGCGCGAGCACCACCGCAAAAGACGACATGGTCATCACCTCGCTCGCGTTCGGCGCGCGGCCAACCGCCGTGGAGAGGGAATGCAGCAAGAAATGGGGGCAAGCCTGCTATCACTACAGCTCAGCCATTGCGCAGAACCCCCAGTGGGACTCACTCAAGTGCCCGCACGGCAACATCAGGAACCCAAGAGACAACCGCCCCGGCGTCGCCAAGTGGTATGGGCAGCACGACAAGTCGTGGATGGACCCCGCCAACCGAAGGTCGCCCAAGTGCGACGCCGACGAATTCCCACCGCGCTACCTGCTCGCCGACAACAGCCCGGAGATGGTCAATGCCGGCCAGCCGGGCGGCCAGCTCATCCGCTACTTGCCGGACAAGCAGAACCGCCAGGCCGGAGGCATGTGGAAGGGCGTCTGCTTCGCGCCGCACATTGAGGACCTCACGCCCGCTCAGTTCCGCTCAAAGTGGACTGCGGGCAAGAATAAAAACGCCGTCCTCAAGCAGGGCATTATCAGCCGCACGGCCGAGATCTCAGTGGATGTCATTCCGAGCTTCAGGATCTCCCAGTGGGGGCATGCGTCAAGCCCGCCGGCCAATGCTGGCATGTTTGACAATACGTGTTGGCCGTCTGGCATTGCGGCAGCCGATCCGGGCTTTGCATTGTTCAATTGGGATAATTGGTATAGTACGAACCCGCATAAGTATGACTTTACGAAGCCCTATCAGAAGGGGCCGAATGGATCTTGAGGGTTGTTAGTGTGGGCTGGGGTGGTTCAATTCAGAGCATGTCTACTGATTCTTTTTATTTCCTTTGTAGCTTCGGGACGAAACGATTTTTTTTATTTCCAGCTATTATTACATTCTGCGACCAAAATGCTTTTAGTGGAGAAAAAGAGGCTGAAGTGCAATCCATGTCACAGGCTTTATCTACGGAAGCACAGGGGCTATCCTAGGGATACACGACTGATACGTATTTAGCCAGAAAATAGTGCTAGGTAAGATTATATAGGAAGGTACGACCATTTAGCTGGGACTGGCATATACGGGCAACAACGTGTTTTTGACAGCGGTGGGTGGGGATAAGCCAGGTCAACTACACCCATCTCCACCACAAGCTCGCCGACTCTATTGCCTGCTTCAACGTCCCCCTCGGGGTCCTCGGCTACTACATTTACCTTGCCCAGCATATCATGATCCTCTACGCCATATTCGACACCATCCGCACCCTCTCGAAGTACGGCAACACCGCAACCGCGGACGAGAAACTCGCCGCCATCAAGAAGGGAAGAACACTCCACTTCCTGCGCGGCTGTCTCACCTTCGCCTTCTCGATGCTTTTCCTGGTCCAAGCATGTCAAACCGCGTAGCAGTGCTCCTCGCGACTGGGCGCAATTGGCGCAGCTAATGTAATTAACATTGTTTGGTCGTCGCTGATGCAGCTCGGCGCGCTGTTCACCCTGTTAGGTTTAGCCCCTTGCGTGTCGCCAGACGTGGCGATGACTTTCAACGGGCTCGTGCTGTGTGCCTATGCGTTTACGGGTATGAACAATCTCCTGCCGGGGCTCATTTTCAGCGGGGTCATCTTCCAGGCGGGAGGTGTGATCTTCAAGGACAACGTGAATTTCTTCCGTTGGTTGGACGGAGTGAGGCTCGAGGCGACGATGGTGGCACTGATTCCGGCCATGTTACTGACGGTGGTGGCGGTTATTTTGGGGGTGTTCTTCTACTATACCGGCACAACGGTACCGAAGAGAACCAAACGTGTAGTGAGTTAAGTCCGGGGGCCCACTTTTTGACCACCCCTGTTTTCGACCAATGTGTAATAAACAGGGGTATGAAAAACTACTCTATTCAACTACCTGTATCTCCACAACAATACAACTTCGATGCTCCAGCTCCTTTTGACTTATTTTGGATGGAATAGTGCCCGTTCGTAATACAAGTTTCCTTCTCCTTGCGAACTCAACTACGGTGGCGACTCGGTGTAGAGGAAGTATAAATGAAAAGTCAGATTCCCCAAACTAGCCGCGCCTCATCTTTGGATATAAAGTGCCCACCTCGTCCCCCCACCCCCCAGCATTTTCTACCCCCAATCACTCGCATCGGATGGAAGTCGGTTGTGTTTCCTCGTCGGTACAGCCTAGTTGCTGGACTAGACTCAATAGTGACAACGAACGAGGAACTGTGATGAAATAACCCGAAGCCCTCTGCGTCTGAGGCCATTGCTTGCAGCAGTGGCTGGCGCAGAGAAGTGGTTTCGGTTACCAGCTGACTGACTTTTGTTTGGTTTGGCGCGCAGGAAATACTCGGAGTACTTCGTGCCACGAGAGGTTCTGCACCACAGGGTTACTATTTGGCGAGGGCGTCCTTTCTTCGGGCAGGGATGCTGCCCCTGGAGCCTGCCTCTGAGCTGACATGTTTGAAGTCCTGTTATTTTGCATTGCATCTGGTATCTCGAACTTGGGACCGAAGATGATGGACAAATCGCACACAACAGCCTGGTTGTATGAGCCGAATCTGGGCACACGAAATTTCCTTTTTCATTCCCAGTCCTGAGTTGGGGTTATGATTTCACGCAGTTTATGGATGTTGGTATGCATATGGCATCGGATACCTGAAATGGCGCTCGATGCGGGCTTATCAGCCGTTAGGGGGTCACGGTATTATTTGGGATAAATTGAAGTGCTAGATAATCACAGCGTGGACGATCAATGGTGACTCTTCTGCATTATTCTCCCGATGCGCTAACCTTCTATAAGGCCTTTCTCTTGTCCTTCTGCCCGAATGTAGTTGGACTTAGGATCCAACCCCCAACAATTGGAGGTGGACGGCGGTTACACAAACGACGCGGTCAGGGCAAAGTACCCTACTAACACGATACTTCCCCTCCGATGCAGGACATGGCGTCCGACTGACTGCACCCTTCAGCCAATCGGCAGCAGTTTTCGCAAAGGACATCACCCGACGTGGCCGTTCTGGGGTCGCACAACCCCCTCACCGAGTCGAATATCCTGGAGAAGAGGGCGCGAAAAAAAAAAGAAGGCAACCGCGCCACCGAGGACCCAACGACAGGACCCGGGCGCAGTGGCTGACATGATGGAAGCCTCCCTCCATCGCCTCGTTTCCTTCCTCTTTCACGGTCTCCGACCAGGGAACCCATTGCTCGCACTGTCTGATGACCGATGCCGAGAAATGACGGAGCGCTCAGAGCCCACCATCAGCGGCGGCTTGGTGGAGATCTCAACCGTTGCGACGCTCATCGGGGCGCCGATCGCCGAGGCGCTGGTGCATGGGCTGCGTGGCGCGGGGGGGCTGGCTTGGGCGCCAATGAGCAGTTTTGGGCTGTTGCATGTTGTCAAGGCGTGTTTGGCGGCGGCGGTGCCGGATTGGGCGAGGGAGAGTATCGGGTTGAGGAATTCGCATGTGGATGACGCGCTGGGGTTGGTTTTTCCGCTGCGGCCGGAGGAGGCGGTTAAGAATAGGGTGGATGTAGGGGATGCAAAGGCGGTGCTTGTTGATAGGGGGTCGGTTGGAGGGACTGGTCGGTGGAGAGGAGGGAGGAGGGAGGAGAGGGAGGAGAAGGTGAAGACGGCAGGTGGTGATGCGACATCGTCGTCGTCGCCGCCGCCGTCGTCACAGTCAGCGGAAGGGTTGGGGGGGTCCCGAGTTTCGAGGTTGTACTGCCTGGATAGGAAGACGGCGTTGCTGCTCGCGGCGCTCCGGCGCCAGGTGGACGGTGGAGAGGTCCCGGTCTATCGGTACCTTCCCGACACGGACGGTTCGCCGACCTACGGCCAAGACTGGGTGGTGCTCGCGAGCTCGCTAGCCAAGCTGGGCGAGGTCTTGTGGCTCTGGAAATGGGGAAGTCAGATTCTCTGGATCACCACGGCGATTCCTTGGGCGTGGGGGTTCATCGCAGCGGTCGTGCTCCAGGTGCTGGACCTTGGACGGGACAATCCGATCGATGCGAGCGTCGATATCGTGGCGGGAGCACTGCCGACCCCGCTGACGACCGGAGGAGAAGGGGTCATCGTCCTCGGAACGCCCCGAAACGTACGGCGAAGTGCCGTCCGGCGGGCACTCATGGGGGCCGGGGTTCCGCTGAACCTGGTGCCCCTGTTTGTCACATTTCTCAGCATGCAGCGCGAGACGCACGCCGTGGCCTACCTCTGGGTTGGCTTCCAGGCGCTGTGGCTTGCCGGACGCGGCCTCGTCTACTACCTTGCCGAATCCGCCGCCGCCGTCCGCCAAGCTGTCCTGGAGACCAAGGCCTGGAGCGGGTCCGACAAGGCAACCCAGGAGCGCGTGCTCCTCGCCCTCGATGCTGTCGTGCGCCACCAGGCTACCATCCACCCGCGCGGTCCGAAGGTCTACCTGACGGAATGCACCTCCTTCTTGTCCGTCCCGCCGTTCTTCAGCCAGGCAAGTTGGCAGCTCACGAGCGAAATCGACCTCGACAGCCCTGCTGCCGAGAATCTCAGCAGCATTGAGGTCCTGAACGCGGTGGGCGATGTCTTCTTCCGCACTGTCGTGTGGGCGCGCGGAGCGGATCTCGAAAACGGCGAATTGTACGACTCTTGTCTTTTGTTCATCAAGCCCCCTGGTCCTGCCCACCGCGGTCAGCACAGTAGCAGCGGCAGCGGCAGCGTGCAGGCACTGACATGCGTCAGGGCTAGGGCGTGCGACTGTCCCTTGTTCGGAAAGGGGGTGAGACAGAGGGGAAATACGCATCTGTGCCCCACAAAGCAGTGGCGGACGTTTATACGCTGTCGCCGGGGCGGCGTGGTCGTGTGGATGTATATCCATGCGCACACTATGATTGGGGAGCATGGCTTTGAGGTGTTTACCGATGACGAGATAAACACCAGTTTTGCGACGGGCGCGTTTCGGATAAGCTTTCAGAACACGGGACAGTTGCAGACGGCGTGGGATGCGTCACTGAGGGCTTGCGAGTTGTTGATGGCGTTTATGGCGGATATCAAGGCACAATGAAGGAATGAGGCTGGGGGCCAGAGTGTTGCCAATGGCGAACGATATGATGTGCTCTCATCCTCAATCTATATTCGTTGTTTTTTACGCCCTGCATCAACCCTCCCTACTGCCTGCATTTTTGGTGATGCTACATGGCGCAGCCCTCAGGCTTGCTTGAACTCATCAAACAAGGCTCTCACCCTCTGGATCTCCCCCTTCAGTCTCTCCTTCTCCGGCTCGTCCGCAACCCCATCCCACAGCTCTGCGACAGATCTTGCTGTGAAGAATCGGTTCGTTTTGTTGTACAAGGGACGGGCCGCATCCTTTGCCCCCCCGACACGAAACACCTCCTCAATAATATCGATATCGCCCCCAATGCCGAGCAGGTCTCTCGTGTCCTCGTAAGTGAACAGGAAACATACAGTTGAGAATCCGGTCCAGCTAATGCCGCTCAGGCATAGAGAGCAGGGCTCATGCGTGGCGAAGAACAGGCAGCTGCTAACCGAAGGACGTTCTCCAGCTGGGTTGGCGAAGAACTCGCGGATGCAGTTCGTCTCGCCATGGAGCAACGGGGACTCTTTGACCTTGTTCACGGAAATGGTGAACGGCGTGAGGTCGGACTGATGAAGAATGGCGGCGGCGAAGGGCAGGTTTCCTTCGGAGACGCTCTGCCGCATCAGCGGGACTATCTGCTCCTCTGCGACTTTGAGAACGGCTGAGATGATCTCAGCTGGACGCTCGGATAGAATGTCGGCCATTTTGCTCAAACACGGTGACAAGAACGGAGGTTCCGCGGTGGTTGTCTGGTGAAATATGAAGGAAAGGAGTCAGCCAAACCTCGAAAGCAGACTAAAGTCAACCCCGCTTTTTGAGCACCACGGAAAATAACTCACGTCACACCGCATTTGTGGTCGCGCAGTCCAGCCATCGGATGACCATTGACAAGGCTATCGGAGTGGTGCTAGTGCGGTACACTTCGGAACCTTTCTGACGAGGGGGCTACCGTGATCGCAACTCTTCACGCTTAGGCCCTGATCTTCGCGAAAACTGGCCCAGCATTCGCTAGTTTTCACCAAAACTAGCGGTTATTTCAGTTTTTCCAAGGCACTATACCTCTTTTGGAATTTCTCCAGAGTTAAACACGTTTGAAAACTGAACGAAGGCCGCATGAGTTCCTTTTACCAAGCCCTAATGTACCACGCTAAGGCTAGCTGTATTAGACCGGAAACTGTGCCAGTTTTTGCAAAAACAATGGAAAAAGCCAGCATTCGTGAAGGCGTAAAATCAAGCATTCGTAGGCCACTGTCTGCGAGTTCGCTGTTCAGATCGCTTGACCAGCCCAGCTACCAGCTGTCACCACCTGTCACCTACCATTTGATCAAAAATGAAACAATGCATTGTTTAATCGGGCTTGCATTCTTTTATATAGAAAACTCTATTACGATTAATGCAGCGAAGTGTTACGCCTGCATTTCGAGTTTGAAAACAGCGCGGCTAACTGATACTTCTGGGCGGGCCCCACAGGGTAGCCACGGTGCCAATGTACCCCCTCCAGTGAAAACTGGCGAATACTGGGCCAGTATTCGCGAGAAGATCAGGGCCTTAGGCAACCTGCATGACTTGCGTGGATTGAGGTACTCGCATGGCTCGAGGTAACCATTGGCAAGAGTTCACAAATTCACGATCCGACGAGTTGGCAACCGATGAAAATGAGACATCCATCACACATCAGGCAGCCAGGCAACCAATTGAGACGGCATATTATAACGCGCTCAGAAGGGAAAAATCGCTAAGGTAAGTGGGCAGCGGAATGAGGACAAGCCCCCTTCTCGTTCGGGAGCGCGGATAGCCAAGAAGTAAATCCTGGCTTTACTCCAGACCTCGGTTATGACAACTGCTCTAAGCCATGGCTAGCGCTCTATTTCCGAATACACTGAGAAGCAGAAAATCAATTGCCCGCCATGCAGTATCCCCATTTCCCCTGGAGATCCCTCAGAATCCCCTTGACATCCGCAAACTTGAACACCTCTGCCGGTACCCGATTGACCCAAGCCGAAGCCAACTCCAAGGGTCGGTATTGGCTTAGTTGGCTTGATCAGAGCGCTGGGTCAGGTAGGCAAACACGAAAAAATACAAGAGGTAAAGGCGAGGCTATTCATTTTTAAATAGGGACTAATTTTAGCCATCTTTATGTATGGGACTAATTCTGGGCCCACTCGGCTAGAGTTAAAGCAGTTCAGTATGCTGCGGCGCAGCGTGCTGAAAATGGTATTTAGCCTAAGTAAAGGTGAGCAAGCCTAAGCAAATCCTGAATAAAGAAAGACTGAGCTGGGCCTGAGCTGGAGTAAGCAGTGTCACGTGGGTGAGATATAAAAAAGGAAATTTCGTGTGCCCAGATTCGTCTCATACAACAGATGATGCCCGCAGCACGTTGCACCTTGATTACGAGTGCTGCGAACACGGTTGTCGACTGATCTGGACCCCATGATGGACCGATTCAGGGGGCCGGCGGGCTGTAAAGTTTCACGGGGCCAAGGGGTTGCATATTCCGTAGGTACTTAGTATGGTAACAAGACGGACGACTAGAGTAGACTAAAAAGAGATATCTCCCGCACTGCATCGCGGAAACTTATCGGCTCTGGGAGGAATTAGAAAAGCAAGGTTTGCCAGAAATGCAACCCCTTGTAGCCGCAAGGGACCCGCGGCCATCTCCGGTGCGATTTCCTTGACGCGAGCATCGCCCAGGGAGCTCCTGACTACGACTCTAGTATCACGGACTCGAAGTAGGTGCTCGCCCGCTAGCCACCACCACCCACTCGCTTGAACGGCAGCAACTACATCGCCACCATCGAAAGGAAGCCACGAAACATCCTTTCTGGGAACGGCCAAAGAATAGATGCACGACACTAACAATCCCAAGGTTCATCCTAGCCTCGGTCCTCGAGAAGATTGACTTTCGCTCACGAACCCAAACCCGGCGACTCGGCGGACATGAAAAGTTAGATGCGCCTCGCTCGCCCGCATCTTTGGGTATAAAGCGACAAAAAAATTCATTATCCCTCCCCTTTCCCACCCCCTCAGCTACTGCGATGTTCTCCGGATACCACTTGGTCGGATAGTGCCAGCTTTTTCCTCATCGGGTTAGCCTAGCCGCTGCACCAGGTGCTGCTTTTAATTGATGTTGAAACCTACCGCCTGGGAAACAGGCTAGGTACCCCGAGGGCAGGTCGGTTGGCAGGCACATGGCAAGCAAGCGAGGAGGGAGGGTGGTCTGTGGGTGGGATCTGGGGGTTTTTTTTGGCAGCGTTAGTGCAGCGTCCCTCCCTCCCGCTTGCGTGTCGCTCTGCGTTCACAACCGGCATTCCCAGGGGGTGCAACACCCCTCGAATTGACAACAAAACCTGGAAGTCGTAACAAGGGCCTGGGGGACTGTGATGAAAGGGCGGGGAGCCCGCTCTGTCTGAGGCCATTGCTTACAGCAGTGGCTAGCGCAGAGAAGCGGTTCCCTCGAAAGCTAACTGAGTTCCGTCAAATGCCCGGTCTGGCTTTCTGTTTCTGCTTATCCTCCTCCTCGCAACATCCTGCTGATTACAAAAACCCTTGCCTTCCAGCAGGAGAAGGCGGCGTGCTTGGATGCACTGCGACTCTCGAGTTTGAGCCCAGCTACCAGGCTTAAACCAGGACCTTGCATCATACAAGTTAGCAACAAGTACCTTCCTATCAAGAGACACAACTACAGGTATAAGCCGCACACGAGTTACTACCATGAGCAAATGCATCGCCAATGAAAGAACTTGTATCCGTCTCAAACGAAACTAACCCCCCTTCCCCCGCCACCCGGCGGAAGGACGCCCTCCAAATAGAGCCAATCTCATGGAGTTGCCGGAGAGGGAGTTGCTACCTGTTTTAATTATGAGTTAAACGTTAGTTAATGATGTTGCTACTATGTAAGTTTGTGAATACGGTAATAAATTAGCTTTTATGATAAAGAAGTATATTATAAGAAGTAGCTGCCTAAATATAAGTTCGGTAAGTGTAGAAACAAAGACGAAGGATCTTAGTTATAAGCCTACAATCCTGGAAGGTACTATAAAGATGTGCAGTAGTATAAAATAAGATTTCTTAACTGCGGATTTGCTAACGTATATAGATATTACCTAGGTTGAGATACTTGGATATAATTAATAAGGCTAAGTTGTGAGGGAAACAGGATAGGTAATATTATTAGCTTAGATTTATACTGTAAAGGTATTTTAGATAAGGGTATAACCCTATTGGTCTTTATACAATAAGTTTATTATCCCTACGTGTGATTAAGATAAAGTAAGAGTAATCTGCTCAGGTTTTGAGACTAATACGGACTTGGCCAAAAAATGTTATCGGGCGTGACTATTAAGGTAGTTTTGATCTCTACTTGCCCACGATCACAATCTGGTGTCTATTTGTCCACCATCTCTATCTCGTTTCAAGATGCCCAATATGCCTAATGTGGAGCACAAGTGGAGGGATACGTCGTGGAATTAGTATCTACGTAGTCAAGCTAGTTATCGTTTTACACTACCTTTCTCGGAAAGACCCCAGGATATAGTTCTGACTAAGCCTATTACGCTTCAATAGTTCTGTGTTGCCTGGGTTAACACGGCGCAGTAGGCTTGTAACAGGTCAAATATAAATACCTCCTGCCCACTATCCTTCCCTGTCTAATCATCCTCATCTTCGTCATCGTCCTCATCGCCGATACTACTATTACTATCTTTCATACTCCGGTCTCCGTTAGCACGAGCGATCGCCTGCTCCACGGCCACGTGCACTCGGCGTGCTGCCTCTTGTGTCTCCTCTTCGGTTAACTTCAATGGAGACTCGAAACCGTAATCCTTGATCCAGGATTCGACGACGTTCATATCGACCGTCCCGAAATGGGTGGCCAACGCGAGTAACATGCTCTGTCGCATATAGTTGCCCGGTGTGGGAAATGGGCGTTGCTGGTAATATTGGGCCCAAACATCTTGCCATCTATGTCGCTTGACGTCCTTGATGCGGACCAGAGCCATGACGAAATGGAAATACATGAAGCGTGAAACAGGACGCTTCTCGTTGCAAAACGTCAGTTCTTTCCCGTCGAGATCCCCTCCCAACCCTCCCGGGCCATCCGCCCACATGGCATTCTTGATCGAAGATGAGATGACGTCAATCCGCCAGCGCATGATAGGTGTCTCTCTCGGGTTGGCGGGAACGATCAGAATATGGTATGTATCGAACCATTTCTCAATCGACTTCCGGAGCAGGAGCGAGTTTCCAGCCCGTCGGAGATCTGGTGCTCGGCTGCCGAAGAGGATCTCGCCAATCTCATCGCTATCGAGAAAGAAGGGCACAATATGTGCAGCGATCATCTCGTCTCTAGGAGACCAGCCTCCTTTTGCCTGACACCAAATGTTTTGGTTGGCGTCTTCCCCTGCGTAGTATTTGATCGATTCTCGACGAAAATCGCTTGGCCGTTTTTTTGTCTTCTCAAGACCGTCGCATTTTTTGTAAAGGGCAAGGAGGCAATCCGAAACCCCGTTGCTGCGTGGCTCCAGCAGGCGGACGATGCCAGGATCATCCAGTCGTGCTTTCTTGGCTTGGTGTCGCCACAATGCATCACCAGCCGATAGGTAACGTTTATTTACGTCCCGGAGTCGGATATCAGCGTCGGAGGGCGGGATAATATTGCCATCCCGCTCTTGGATAATTACCTCGCGCTCAAGCCGCAGCTCTTCCTTTTGCTTGAGCGCAAGCTCAATCCCCAGAGACGTGAGTTCCAAATTCGATTGCCGGTCTGGCTCGATGCGCTCCTCCTCTGGTTCAATTTTGGGGAAGACTTCCCGAGAAAGATTGTTGTATGCCTTCTCCAGTTCATGCGAAATGCGCCGTGCTCTATCGTGTTGGACTTTCATCACAGCAAGTGAGGGTGGCCGAAGTGGTGGAAATTGCTGGTCGGGATCTGGCGATCCATCGCGAGCGTCCATTTCGTCAACGTGATTGTGATTGTGTCAAATGAAGTGGTGGGGGGAAATTCCAGTGATGAAGGGGAGGACTCTAGTTGTTTGGAAGATGACTGTGGCAGCGCGAGAAGCGGTCTGTGTCGTTGAAAACGGCCGTGAGAAAAATACGGCTCTTAGGTTCCACCTGGTGACATTAACGATCCGAGATCCGCTTTTTCCACTCGTCATCACCCCCACTCGAAGTGGAGTCTCGTCAGATTAGTCAGGTTGGCTCGTGCACCTGCCTATCTACACGGGCCAGAGCCACGGGAACACGTTAGGGAGACAGAACAACATCAATTAAGCCTGTTTGATCAATCAAGTGCTGTAATACAACAGGCCCAACGTGGTCAAGTTCTTCTCGAAATGCAGAGACAACTACCATAAAACGGCGGGTTTTCCACCAGCACCGGAGGTTTTCCCTACGGCTAGCAACGGTATGCGGCATTGTACATCGGTAGACGACTCATTGGCTAACCCCGCTGTCAAGGATTGAAGACCCTTTTATGCCCCTAGGAGCCTTACTCGGGGGCCGGGCTCACAACACCAACGGTACAGGATTTAGAGAGAAACCCTTCGTTTTGGGTAATAAATAGCGCTGAGGGGGCACAGAGTCAAAAATGCGCTCAGTCGCGCTCCTTCGCTCCAAGTAGCATTACAGTAGCGCGCGTGTTGGCGCTGTCAGCGAATGAAACACCTTGGTACGTTCATGTTGGCGTTGTGCAACCGCTCGGACGCGGCAGGGCTAACCCGGACTTGCTAGTAACCCCCAACGTTCAGTTTTCCCAAGAAGGATACACTGCGCGCGTGCCGTAAGTGAAAATCAATTTTGTGAAGGAAAACGGTAGTTGTTATTGAGAACCATTCCGTCGACCGGAAGTTAGAGTTGCCGGAGCTAGACCGAAGGTGATGATGTCGCGGGCGTTCCGGGGGTTCGGGGTGCCGGAGCTAACCCACAGGTCATGCCGAACGGACGGGAGGCTTGTGGGGCACAGAAATTGAGGGTATTCACAATTGTCACGGCGAGCGCTATGAACCAGGATAGTAGGTTCGAGCAGGTAGTAGAATTTGGTTGTCTGATTCAGAGAGGAAGCCTTCTGGTCCCGGCCTTTATATACCGCGTTGCAGCTGCGTAAACGTATTAGCTGAGAGAGCACAGGGCGGTTTGAAGCGGTGATATAGTTGGACACTTCGACCCTCGACAGCTCCCCGTCTTGATAGAATTAGTAAATATCATAACTAAGTACCCAAAGCCCAACCTCAGCAAATAGTAACCTCTGACACCCTAGCTCCCTTCCAACCGTATTCATCCCCCTTTCACTCCCCTTTCCCCCCCTCCCCCTCCCCCTCTCCCTCCCCCTTCCCAACCCCACTTTCATAACCAGCCGCACACTCCAACCCAAACCCAAAACACCTCGCATACCACCCCCTTCCCCACCAGCTCATCTCCATATTATGCGGCGCCCCCTTCACCACGCCCCCCTCCACCCTCTCACTCCCGCTAAAAACCCCCCTCATCTCC
>Ga0247780_1000486_pt1 | contig 36935 bp, 46 predicted proteins | sample UWRJL079202R5_FD_179927 | JGI IMG/M metagenome (GOLD analysis project Ga0247780, IMG submission 179927) | Plant litter microbial communities from Arlington Agricultural Research Station in Wisconsin, United States - UWRJ-L079-202R-5 | ecosystem: Environmental > Terrestrial > Plant litter >...
AACTCCGCACTCCCCCCCCGGAAACAAAATAAGGAAAAAAAGCCACGGACCGCCCCGATCCCTCTCCCCACACCCAGGGGGGGACACCCGGATCCCGTGAAGGGAAGGGGAGGGAAGCGGGCGGCCAGCGGGCGGTTGCAGGCGCAACGCGCGGATTCACCATTTTACCTCCTTCCTTGCTCCTTGCTCCTTGTCGCCCTACCACAGTCCGTCTCATGCTGTTAGCCCCCGCTGTTATTCGCTGGCCCTTCTGCCCGTCACAGGCCTGCTCGCCATTCACAGGGCGCAGCCATCGCGATAGGCCAGCTTTCCACCTGGTGCGCCCAATCAGCCGTAGCGCATTACCTAGGCCTGTCTGGCGTTCCGTGTTCCGTTTGGTGGTGCTAGTCAATCATTTTGATTTTGATTTTCCGGCGGTGGGTGTGTCTCTCGCTGTGTCTCTCAATGGGCTGGGCTGGGCTGGGCTGGTAGTGTGGGCAGGACTGCGGAGCGGCGGTATCAAATAAAACATTTTTGTTTTTGATGTCGCTCCCGGCGGGTTTCCGGGTTGGGTAAGTGAGCGAGTGAGTGAGGTGACTTGACTTGACTTGGTTTGACTGAATTTTGTGTCTTAGCGCTGGGTATCACACTCACTTGTTCTATTGTGTACGGTTGACTCGGCGGAATACCTGGCAACGAGTATGACCGCGGGGAACAAGGTAGGGAGGGAACATTGTCGGTTGTAGTCGTGGCCAGCGCTCTGTTAGTCGCCGCGAATTCCTAGCTTACCTGGACCTAGTGAGATGGTGGAAAAGAGGCACAGGTTTACTGTCTTGTGTGTGAGCTGTTGCCTTTGTTTGTTCTGTGAGATTTTGAGCTTTTCTTTGCGGAGACGTTTCGGCCATGAGTCGATCTTGGTACAAGTCTTGGCTTCAAGTGGCTCACTGACATTAGTGCCGTGTAATGACAGGTTGTACCGTAGGTGACGACTTCAGGGTTCTCATGTGCCATCAAACGGAGCTATGTACAAGCTACCGTCTCTTAATTTGGTGCTCGCAGCTTGCTGTCACAGTAGCAGGCTGTGTGCGTTAGCGTAGTGAGCCAACGGCCGGTCCTGTCACTGGCTCCACGATCCTGTCTTTGCACTGGATCTGATGATAGGTGTGATTAAGCGTCAATTATGGCTTTGCCCGACGCTAAGCATGCCCATCCTGGTGTGAACCAATGACACAAAGTAAAATACAAAGAAAAATGACCGACTCCAAGTCAAGGCCGTGTACTGTTGCGTCCCAGCAAATTTTTGTTTCCCTATCCCGTCTAATAGAATGATGCCCTCTCTCAGTCGCGTGTTGGTGGCGCCGAAAGGTATCTCAAGTTCCCGCCCATATTTTGTGTAGCGCCCATTCCTTCCAGTCCCGTTAATTGTGTAGATATCTCGCAAACTATCGTGTAAACTCCGCCGGTGCTGATGACTACCCGCGCTCTTGGTATTGGTATTGTGTTGTACAGTGATCCCCGATCACAGCAGCCGCTAAATGCAATGAAGGACGCTCCCGCTCGTGTGTTCCCGTAACGCCCGAAACCAGAATTAGATGAAGTTGGCTGGGGCTGTGGCGGGCTCAGCGGCGGATAGACTGCGGCCAGTGGTCTCGGTAGCCGACAGGAGACGGCGGAGGCGGGGCAGGGACCGAGTAGTCGTGCTCCTGGATCGTGTGGTTGGGAGCCACGAGCTGGTGGGACTTGGAGGCCAGTGTTGCGTTCAGGCTGGCGAAGAGGTCTTGGCTCGTGATGAGAGTGAGGTTGCGGCGCGGGGCCGAGATGGGGATGGGTGATGCAATCTGTGTAGGCATGGTGAAGTACTAGATCGGGAGTCAGCAAGCTGTGGACGACGAGACAGAACTATTGGCGGGCTAACCTTTGGGCGTGAGAGCCTAGCTATGTCGAGCAATATGTGACGTTGTGAAGGGGTGAAGTGTTGACAAGAAGGTGAAGAGGCGAGGGTCGGGGCCGATGTTAAATACCTGAGGCTTGGCTGAGGTGTGCTGTTGGAGAATGTTTGAGGTGGCAGAGGGCTGAATACAGCAGTGACAGGAGGAAGAAGGTTCTTATGTAGTAGGAGGTCTGGCCAGGGAGGAAGGACAGGAGGTCAGTCCGGTGGGTGGTTATCAAGGAGCAAGGGGTGAAATGAGCAAGGCGAAAAAAAAAGTAACGGGTGCACCCCCGTGGAATCCTGGGGAAGGGGATGTTTTGTACAGTACGACAGTACAAACCACCCCGGACCAATTTTTTGTCCAAAGTACAATTTCTTCAGAGGCAGCGCACATGCCGCTCTCAGACGTGCGCGCGGAGTGCGGTCAAGACAAGGCACTGGCCTGTTTCCGATGGGTTTGCTTTTTTCTTGCTCCCTGCCCAGTGCCGGCCAACAAAACAGAGTGGTGGGAGGCATGGAACGTAAATCAGAAACGGCACCCAGAGGCAGGCACCACGTACCTGCGACAATGCAGCACCCACAGAGGAATGCATATTGCAAGTCTGGTACTCAATACACCGCCGAAATTCAAGCTCAGGAAGGTGTGCATTGGGGGCAGCCGGGAAAAGCCAGAGAGGTACGGCCTGACGATCCTGCGCCAGATTTGCACAAAACGACAGGTCTTCGGACGACCAGAGATGGCGGCACGACTTGCGGCTGGCGAAGCACGCTAGCTTGGCGCTCCGGTACTGCCGTGCCCGTCAAGGTGTGTGCGAGCGAGCCAGAGACAGAAACAGGGTAAGGAAGAAAATAAGCACACTGGCCGGCGGAATTCGCAGCCACGGTCGCCATATTCTCCATATTTGCCAAGGCAGAAATAGGGAGCTGCTTTATTGCCGCTTGTAACGTGTGTTGACCGGTCTCTCGCTTCTTGAGCCCGTTGGTCACTGCGTCACGGACTCACGGGCGGTGCTTTGTTCGTTTCCAAGCTCCAGCAAGTGTGGTTGTGAGGTGAGGGTTTTGGAACCTGGGGGTCGCCAACGTGGAGCGGCAACTGATTTTTTTCTGGGGCAAAAGTGGGGTTTGTGGGGTAGGGCGAAGTTAATTCGTCTGAACGTGTTGTTCAGCTCTCCAACATCCATCACACAAACAGGAGGTGGATCATTGACTCCCTCGCCGTCACTCCAATCCAGCATCAGGGAGCACACGAGCACACGGCCATCACGGCGTCTTCGGGGCTCTCTGGCTGGCGTCTCTGGCATTGGCCCAGTCTCTTCCGATTGTTGCACGCCTCATTTCACGTCTCCACTTCCACAAGATGCGTCTGGCCGCTGTTGGATCATCAAACCTTTCACAGGATTGCCCCAGCATTTCCGATTGCAGCCAGGCAGTTTTCCCCAGGCACCGAGTGTTTGGCATATGGGGCGGACCGGCTGCTCGCCGAAATCAGACCGTGGGGCAGACCGCCTCGAATGCATTGTTTGACTATGCTTAACCCTGGCTTCCCAGGCATCAGTTTTTGCCTCCCTTCCCCAGCGCAGCAAAACATGCCAACGCACACTACTCGCTAGGCAGTTCGTTCCCGCCAAAGAAGAGGAAGTTCTCCGATCTCATCTGAGTCATGACGTTTAGCGAAGCGCACACGTTGTGCGCTGGCTAGAAATCTGGGGAAAAGTTGACGGATTTTTTTCTCTCTCTGGAATGTTTGCTGGTACCCCGGGAACGCTGCGGCCTACATGGCCCTTCGTGCCAGTCTGGCATACGGTACTGGAGAGTGCATGGCAGTCCCCCAGAACCATCTGATGTCCACGATGATTTTCCTCGTACCTGCTTCATGCCGTTGCTCGGCCGTTTCAAAGAAATCTTCTGGAACCAGGACAAATTACGCGTCAGGCCCGATGGGCCCCTGCAGTCTCGGCGTCCATCCGCATCCAGCCCTCGCCCGCCCCCCTTTCCCCAGTCGAGCAATCCGGATGCCGGGACAATTTTCCGGCTAGCCATGCACCACGGCTTGTTCCCCAGACTTTCCGCGCCCCTGGGTGCCGATGCCAAGTATTTTCCCAAAGGAGCCTGCAATGCCGGGAGATGGCTCGGCGGTTGATCGCCACCATCCTTCCGCAGAAGCATCTTGTCATTTGACTTCTTCTGGCTCCCGTCGCGAGTCCAAGGCAAAAGCGTCCATGGCCCATCCCGCCCGCTTTGGCTGGCGAACCTGCGAGACGGACGGACGGCCGGGCGCGCTTCATCGTGCCTGCTGCCGACTCGGCCGCAGAAAAACGGTGTGTGTCAAGCCTTTAATTCATTTGTTAGCCGACTGAGCGCCTGCAGCCGTCTTCGTAATTTTTGAGGCCAGTTCTTAATTGTGAGGAGAGGCTGGGGATGCCCGTCGAGCCGAAGCAACCGCTCCCCAGAAACATAATAGACTCCTTCCGGGAATGGCTAAATCGCGGAAATGGGGACGCCGCCGAGGCCATCCACACAAGGTATCTAAAAGAAGAAGGTTCCATGAAAATTCATTGCTAGGGGCTTATGTCTCCACCAAACGAGATTTAGGGCTTTGAAGGAACGGGTGGGTAATCGGCGACGCCGTGTTCAATTTCTAGGAAATGGGTTGCGGTAGTACATTTGCGTCTAGGGTAAGCCGTTTTCTCCGTGATGTCATGGAGGCATGTTGTCACGATCCACGCCTTCTTATTGCTGGTTAGTGGTGCATCCGAGGCAGACGACCCGTCCGGTGTTGGCTGGCAAACACGTGGCGAATGCCTTGGATCGAGCCGCATCCGGTGTTGTTGTCTCAGAAACTGGTCGCCTTGCCGTTACAATGACATTCGTCCTGTTCCCTCTTCCGGCTCTCGCCAAAAAGACATGAAAATAGTTAGTGGATTGTTCACGGTCCTCCATTCCGTCATGAAGAGTGGTTGAGCGAACAGTGCTCCTAGCTTAGAAACTCTCGGTGAGCACTGCACCCACTCAAAATTTTAAGCGGAAGAGGGAAGGCGAGGCATGTTATTATCCCTTATAACTGACAACTAGCTGAATTGGCTCCTTTTGTCGCTTCAAGGCCCCTTTTTTCCCAGACCGGACGCCGTCAAACATGGTGCTACTCGTCAAGATGGTAGGCCTTCCTGGCTGTTCCACTCCAAAGCATGGCCTGGTCGTCTAGGCCTAGCCCAGCGAGGTCGCACACCATCTCAACAATCTTATGCCACTTCTTCCACGCATCGTCACCTGCATCCACCGTGCACACCGGCCAGTCGCTTCCGAACATGATTCTGCTGGGACCAAATGCAGCTAGTGTCACCGCGAGCCAGGGGAGGATAGCTGAGAAGATATCCTCAGCCGGGCGAGTCTTCAACCAGTCAGGCAACTCGCTGAAAAGGCCGCTCAGCTTCATGTAGGTTCTGCGACATTTGCTGAGTGTGAACATAGCTGTGCGCCACGCGATGAAGGCCGGGTCAGTCTGGCTGATAATGCTTAGGTCTGGCTTGCAGAGATGATCTATGCCCGGTCAGTACCGATGCTAGCAAGTTTGATAGTTCAAGGCCAATGGTCTTACTCAAGATGAACACGACCTTCTCGTCCTCCTCCACACCGTCGTGGGCACGATCGATCATGTCCACGGCCTCTTCAAGCTGGAGGCGCCCTCTGCGGTGTTGATCCACGCCGAGATCGAAAACGAAACCCTTCTTCCCCAACACCTTCAAACCCGCAATGAAGTCATCGCCTATCGCTGTACCGTTCGGCTTGTCTTGCAGCAAGTAACGGAACCCCTTGACTTTTGCCCAGGCCGGCCCGGCCTTCTCCTCGGCTTGTGCCAGGTACTTTTCCAGCTGGTCGGGGCCGAGCACGACGGGTGCCCACGGGATGATGCCCAGGCATAGCTTGGCGTCCTCGGCAGTGTGACCCTCGCCGGCACGCGGCTCACCGGTGACGATGCGGCGAAGCCACTCGATCTCCTGGAGAGGGGCGGTCCAGTCCTTGGAGTCGTCGTTCTTGCGGTCTACCTCGATGAAGACAAAGCCTTGCAGCTGCGGAGGGGACCCGGCCTGGGCACGGAAGTCCTCGACGGAGCGGCGGCTGTTGAGCTGGCTTTCGGGGGTCCACCAGGAGAGGGTGGGTAGCTCGGCTTCCGGGAAGAGGTGGATGTGGGAATCGATTATGGGGATGGCCATGTTGGGTGATCAGGCAAGGAGGGAAGCTGGCGTAGCAGTTGGAACAATAGGATGGGGAAAGGAGGTTGAAGGTTGCTGCCTGTTCTGAGATGGGAAGCAAGCCAGCTGTACAAATGCCAAAACTTCAGGAGAGTTATTAGGTTACCAGATGCTGTAGACTGCCCAAGGTAGGTCAGCAATTGCAAGGTCAACAGAGTGATGTAGTCAATGCCCAAGGGGCCAGCAATTGGCTTCACCGACACATGGCGGGGTTGGGATTCGTAGTGAGCCCCGCTATCAGACCCCTGTCGGGACTCAATCACTCTTGCCTAAGATAGCTGCTCTCGGTAAAGTGAAGAACAAATGCCCTGAACGAGAAAACTGTGTAACCCAGACGTATGTTTAGCTGTCAAGGGTTATGTAGGAAGTAAGGATAAGACATGGTAGTGCGTTAGCTTGAGAGTGACTGCTTGTACTGTAGTTCTTTAGGGTATTTCAAATGCGTTAGAGAACCCTTGAACATCTGATACCTGAATAACAGGCCTAAATTAGTACATAGGAGGCCTTGTTCGCACTGTGAGAAGTCTTCGTTGCATTATAATAGGCCGTTAGAGGATACAGGATCGCCTCTTCAAATGTAACAGGGCCTGTTGTATTAGTAGGAATACATATACGACGTTGGGGTACGGTGCAAATAGTCCGTAGGCGTCCCGTTCTCGAGCTGCCTGCAATTAAACTGTGGGAGTGCCCCGCGACGCGTGACGCGCGACGCGCTTGCCCAAAACTTGGAGCCCACTAGTGTGTGTGGCAAGACCCCCAGCAAACACCGCAACAACCTCTTTTCAAGTCAATATCACCCATTCAATCACATAGCCTCGGCGCAAAAAGACACATCATGGCTGCCGAAAAACTCACGCCCGGTGTGATAGAGTAAGTCTTTCGTTCGTCGGTCGTGGGGGAGCATTGCTGACCCCGCTCTACCACTCCAGGAGCCTCTTCACCGACCCTGATCGCACAGCACGAGAGTTCCCGCTCCCCGTCGTACAATGCCTTCAAATCAAGCCTCTCGGTGCAGGAGGCGGCCAGGCCTCTGAGCGCTATCGCCTGGTCCTGAGCGACATGCGCCACTATGTCCAGTGCATGCTTGCCACGCAGAAGAACAGCCTGATCCACGATGGCATCCTCCAGCGCGGATCCATCCTCAAGATGAAGGAATACCAGGCGCAATACGTCAAGGGAAAGAGCATCTTGATTGTTCTGGACGTCGAGGTCATGCCTGAGCTCGGAACCCCGGACAAGATCGGCGACCCGAAGGCGATAGAGATGCCCACAGCCCCGCCGCAGCAGAACACGACCATGGGCGGCGCCGGATTCTACGGTGCCAAGAGCGAGCCAACGCAAGAGTCCAAGACTCAAGTCCAGAGGCAGATTGCAAGCCGAGCGGCTGGCGGCGGTGGTGGAGGTGGAGGTGGTGGAGCGGGCGACAGACATGCGGGCACATTATACCCCATCGAGGCGCTCTCCATGTACTCCCACAAGTGGACGATCAAGGCCAGAGTGACGCAAAAGTCCGACATTAAGACGTGGCATAAGCCGAGCGGCGAGGGAAAGCTCTTTAGCGTCAACTTCCTTGACGAGAGCGGCGAGATTCGCGCCACTGGCTTCAACGAACAAGTCGACCAGTTCTACGAAATGTTGCAAGAGGGGAGTGTCTACTACATTTCCACCCCTTGCAAGGTCCAGCTTGCCAAGAAGCAGTTCACAAACTTGGCCAACGATTACGAACTCACATTTGACCGCGATACAGTGATTGAGAAGGCTGAGGATCAGAGCAGCGTCCCCCAGGTGCGCTTCAACTTCTGCAACATCCAGGAGTTGAATGATGTCGAGAAGGATGCTACTGTTGACGTCATCGGCGTCTTGAAGGACGTCGAGGAGGTCACACAAATCGTGTCCAAGTCAACACAAAAGCCATACGATAAGCGCGAGCTCACGCTTTGTGACGATACCGGCTACTCGGTGCGGGTGACGATCTGGGGCAAGACAGCGACAAGCTTTGATGCGGCTCCAGAGTCCGTCGTGGCGTTCAAGGGCACCAAAGTTGGTGACTTTGGTGGCCGCAGCTTATCCCTCCTATCATCAGGGACAATGACCGTCGATCCAGATATCCCTGAGGCTCACCGTCTTAAAGGTTGGTACGATTCTTCGGGGCGCAACGACTCCTTCGCAACGCATAGCAATCTCGCGTCGGCCGGCGCCGCCTCGGGTCGCAAGGAAGATGTGAAGGTTATCTCGCAGGTGAAGGATGAGGGCTTGGGTATGGGCGAGGCGACAGATTACTTTACCGTCAAGGCGACGGTTGTGCACATTAAGCAGGAAACATTTGCCTATCCTTCCTGCCTCAACCAAGGCTGCAACAAGAAAGTTACCAACGATATGGGAGACGGCTGGCGCTGCGAGAAGTGCAACCAGACCCACGAGCGGCCTGAATACCGCTATGTCATGAGCCTTAGCGTCAATGACCATACCGGACAGCTGTGGCTCAGCTGCTTCGACGACACAGCTAGAGTTCTTATGGGAGGGAAATCGGCCGACCAGCTGATGGAGATGAGAGAGAACGAGGACCCCCAGCTGTCGGCGGAGTTCGAGGCTGCCAACTGCCGCAAGCTTACCTTCCGCATCCGCGCGAAGACCGATACCTTTGGGGATCAGGCCCGGTAAGTACACATATCCTATAAGCCTTTGCGATTTCACACAAGTCCTAACAAACTTGCAGTATTCGATATAGTGTTATGAGCGCCGCGCCGCTTGATTACAAGTCAGAAGCGCACAAGCTCGCCGACCTCATCAAGCAGATGAGTGTGTAAGGGAACTGGTTAGATTACTGGATCCATCAGAACGGAAGCTGGTGGCGCCGATGGGTTGTTACATGATGGCCTTGTCGAAACAAGGGGGCATGATCTTATGAGGAGAGCCTTGCTTTTTTTGTTACTGGAGAGGGCGGGCTCTTTAGGGGCTGCGGCTATATGATCATTCATCGGATCAAGACACATGGAGCTATCGGATGATAGATCACATAGAGGAAGATGGGACGGGTATGATAATTTAAGGACGGACGACTGTAGGTAGACATGCCTTGAGTTAATGGAGCAATGTTAAGGGTCGTCACACGAACATCTAAGGTCGTTGGTGGTTCATGGGTTACAGCCTTGCCAGTATTCGAAAGACTGGACTCTCTTCAACCTAAAAACCCCGATATCACCCACATCACGGAGGATCGCAGGGAGGCATGAAATTCGTAGTAACACGCCAGAGTCAACCAATAGGAGGATGCCGGACTTCCATATGCGCTATTCTGCTATCTCACGTGTTGGTGCATTGGCATATGTTTGTATTTCTTTGCGTTCAAGACACACTACGCTCTTTTTAGCATCGAATACCCCATCCACAGCGCATCGTCTCACCTCTTGAACGCCAATATCACTCATGATCGCACCATCTCTGATTTCAAAGCAGCCTCGGATGACCCTCTTTCGAACCCGAGGTATTTCCTTCTCTACAACTTTAGCAGTTCCCTAACTACCGCTCGTGCGGTATGGGCATACAGCTCCGGCGCAACTCCAGGGCGCGGCTTTTATGTTCGTATCTTCGTAAACGTCCTAACCCCCACGCGGTCGCTTGGCACCACCCCCTTCTAGAGCCCAGCCATAAAAGGCTAGTCATCACGTCTTCATCAGGTCCTCATCCTCGATTTGCGTCTCAAACCCTACAAACTCCCCTGCAATACCGCCCTTCTCTGTTCGCTTCTGCTCCCTAACTAGGAAGCGCACATACTCACGGCTCGTCGCAAGCCGCTCGTTTGTTGCCTTGATGATCGGACCGAGATCTTTGATTCGTTGCGCTGTCTGCAACATCTTCGCCGCGAACTCGTCCTCACTGAGCTCCTCTGTAGGCGTGTAAAACACCAAGTGGGCGGGCTTGCCGTCAGCCGCAGGCACAATCGTGCCGCTCAGCATACCGCTTGAAATCATGTCCTGCACCAGAGTGAGAACCCGGGCCTCGCTGTCGAGCGATGCACCTGTCGCGGCGCTTTTAGTAAGAACCCGAATTTGCTCGAGCGAAATCTTGGTGTATATTTCACGCAAATTGACGATCTTCCAGCGTTGGTAGTGAGAAAGAACGTAGTTCATTAGGCCGAGGTTACCTTCATCGGCCCAAAACTGGGGGCCAAGCGACTCGAACTCTGCTTTGAGCGCCTCGGCTGTCTTAGAGTCGAATGCGTTGGCGATGGATGCATACGGCTTGCCCAAGATCAAGAAAGCTTTCTGTGGGCCACTTACCGTAGAGGCCGGTAGGGTGGGCGTCTTGCCGTTGAGGAGAAGACCTACCAGCGTCCACTTGTTGTACGCCTCGGTCATGATTCTGCTGCAGGTTTGGTCCTTCGTGGGATACGAGATGACACGCTCGAGCGCATCGAATGCCTGTTGCCAAGACCTGCGCTGGAGGAAGCATTTGGCAACGTGGAGGTCGTATTCCAGCACCCCACTGGTTTTGAGCTTCGCTGTTAAGCCAGATTCTGTTGTGATATATGCTGGAGGCGAAAGCTGCATATCGCATGGATACCGACCGTCGTTCGGACTCTTCATCCCGGGGAAGAAGACGATGTCTTTCTCTATTACAGGAAGAGCTGGCTCAACGTTGCCAGTGCGAACTGCGATATAGGCCATCGCAAGATGATGCGAGGTAAGCATAGAGCCCGTAGGATCCAGGCGAAGAATGGCTGTTGCCAGGAGGTCCACGGCGACTGAGGCCTACACATACATTATTAGTGCTTCGAAAAATGCCAACCCGTCCCTGGCCATTACCTACCGGAAAGAGGTTTCCTTCGCCAATCAGACCAAGCAATTCCGATAACACCGAACCGGCATATCGCATCTGGCGGGCATCAAACGTCAAGAGAAACCTGGTGATCGAAGTGAGGAGGGTGGTGTTCGTTTGTGGCGCTTTCTCGCGCTGCAGGAGAGTCTGCAGCAGGGCAAGGTAGGATATGGAATTGACCGCTGGATTAACATGCTGTCGATACAGTTAGCCGAGGGTGAAGATTGGTAAGAGAGAAGCAAGTATGGGACTAACCTCTAGGAGCTGGCCAGCCAGGTTACTGAAGTTGGCCGCATTCTCCTTCATCAACCTCTCGACTTTCTGCACATGCTGCCGGACCGCCTTGTGATACAGCTCGTTGTCGGTAGGCTCGATATCTCCGGGGAAGGCCAGAAGCACATACGCGCAGTGGTCCATTATGCCGAGTGCCTCTTGAGCGCCGAAGGAGGCAATACCGCGTGCTTCCAAGAGCTTAGAGAGCTTCCCGCGATCGCACCCGCCGAACCTTCGGAGCCTTTATTGTAGCTTTTCAGAGGCGTTGTGTTTTGTGACGCTCGTTTCCGTTTGTGCACGGGCAGGTAAAACCCCTCGCCGTTCTTGTTGAACAGGAAGTTGTGGCAGGTGTCGAAGTGGCTCACTCGCAAACTGGGTTGGTGGTTGATGCTGGACGGATAACCCTGGAAGCTCCCCGCGATTGTCTTGCGGAGGCAGCAGCGGACCCACCAAACGGCTGCAAGGATTAGCTCAAGCCCCACACCGGCTCTCCAAAGTTGTCAATGAAAGAAGACTCCCAAAGACATCCATCTCACTCAAGATCAAGGCTCTTGGGCAAATATTTGATGTCTGAGCCCCCAGTTAGAGAGGCCTGAAAAACTCCTTGCTCAATCTCCACAATCGATTCTCTGTCAACTTGGACTCGTCCTCGCAAGCCTGGTCAAGGCCGTGGGGAATAACCCGAAGTCGAGGAATTCCACCTTCAGCTCACTCTTTGTTCCCCCTCGCCCTTTCCTTCGCATATAAATATCTGATTTGACTAGTCGAGGTTCCAGACCACCTAACACGCAATACTCCGTCCGCAATCACCGACTATTTCTGAGGCCAGAAATTCGAAGTTGTGAGCTACGGCTGCGATTTGGGCCAAGTTGTGGCCTGAGGCACGAAAATACCCTCTTAGGCATTAGCCTTGCTCGACGCGCCAAGCCTGAGGAGCGCGAACCCCGGGACTTTTTCGAGGGCCTTGCACGCCTCCCTAGCAGCCTTGTCCCGGTCGCGAGGTCACCCACTGCCGTTATTTGCTGCGGCAGCATTTTCCATCTCGGCGACAGCAACCTCCTCCTTGCATCACCCCCGCCAACTGGGCAGTCTTGTCATCGCCAGTCGCGCGACTTGCACAATTGCCCATCATGGCTGAAATCAAGATCGACAGCAAAGTCTTCCAGGAGCGCATCTCCCATTTCATCAATGCCTGGAAGGCCGACAAGCGATCCGGGGACGCGCTCTTCGGAGGTGCCTCCTCGGTCGTCATCACAATGGGCAAAGTCGATGCCAATCCCGAATTTCACAAGAACAACGCCATGCATGTACGTTTTCCCGATCGTTACGCGACCGATGCAGCGGGGTATGATCTAACGAGACATAGTTCTGGCTGCTTGGCTACGAATTTCCGACGACCCTTATGCTCCTCACAGTCGACGCCATCTACATTCTCACCACCCAGAAAAAAGGTTGGTTCCTTGCCACTGTTTTAGTCGTATGCGCTTCCCTAACACCGATGCAGCCAAATACCTCGACCAAATCAAAGGCGGTAGAATCCCTGTCGAGGTACTCGTGAGAGGAAAGGACAATGCCGAAAACGAGAAGCTCTTCGTCAAAATCACAGACGCCATTAAGGCGGCAGGCGTGAGTCATAATTGCGCACGCTTTGCGACCTGACTTCGAAGCTAACTAGGCTGCCGTCCAGAAAAAAGTTGGCGTCCTGGCCAAGGACACCTCGAAAGGCCCCTTCATCGACGAGTGGAAGAAAGCTTTCGCCGAGAACTGCAAGGATGCGGAGGAGGTCGACATCGCTCAGGCCTTGTCCTCAGCCGCTTTTTCGGTGAAGGACGAGACGGAGCTGCGCGCAATGCGTACCTCTTCGAAGGCCTGCGTTGCGCTCCTGACACCCTACTTTCTGGACGAGATGTCAAATATCTTGGATCAGGATAAGAAGATCAAGCATAGTGCTCTAGCCGACAAGGTTTACAACAAGCTGGAGGACGAGAAGTTCTGGAAGACTGTTGAGCTTCCCAATCGGCAAAAGCTTCCGGCAGATTTCGACCCAGAGCAGCTCGACTGGATTCTCGGACCTGTGGTACAGAGTGGTGGCAAGTTCGATTTGAAATGGCAAGCGGATTCAGACAATGATGTTCTTCACCCCGGAATCATCATTGCGGCTATGGGTCTCCGGTACAAATCGTATTGCTCCCAGGTTGCCAGGACCTTTATGGTGGACCCCAACAAGTCGCAGGAGGCCAACTACAAGTTCTTGCTTACTGTTCACAACCTCATCATGAAGGAAATCCGAGATGGCGCCGTCATCAAGGAAGTATACGGCAAGGCCCACAGCTACGTCAAGAGCAAGAAGCCTGATCTCGAGAAACACTTCTTGAAAAACATCGGCTTTGGGATTGGTCTCGAGACGAAGGACCCCACCCTCATCCTCAACGGCAAGAACTCTCGGGCTCTCAGAGACGGCATGACGCTCTGTGTAACCACAGGATTCAGTGATGTGCAGAATCCCAATCCACAGGATAAGAACAGCAAGGTCTATTCACTAGTCCTCACGGACACTGTTCGTGTCACAACATCCGAGCCGGTAGTTTTTACAGGCGAAGCACCTTCGGATGTCGACGCTACCTCATTCTTCTTTAAGGACGAGGAGGAAGCCCAGCCCACTCCCAAAGCAGAGAAGAAGAGAGACTCACGCGTCGGTGCTGTTGCTACTAAGAACATCACCAGCAGCCGTCTTCGATCCGAGCGGACAGCCGCGGCTGACGACGACCAGGATAAAAAGCGGCGAGAGCACCAGAAAGTGCTTTCAGCGAGGAAGCAGAAAGAGGGCTTGGCAAAATACGCCGAGTCCACCGCCGATGAAAACGGCGTCGAGATCAAAAAGTTCAAGCGCTTCGAGTCTTACAAGCGCGATAACCAGTTCCCCCCGAAGGTCAAGGACATGGGTATCGTGATTGATCTGAAGAACGGGACTATCATACTTCCAGTCATGGGGCGGCCTGTTCCATTCCATATCAACACGATCAAGAATGCGAGTAAGAGCGACGAAGGAGAGTGGTCGTTCCTCCGTGTCAACTTTCTGTCTCCTGGTCAGGGTGTTGGTCGGAAAGATGATCAGCCGTTTGAAGATGCATCTGCCCACTTTGTCAGAAGCTTGACTTTCAGGTCAACTGACGGAGACCGGTACGCTGAGATCGCCAATCAGATCTCAAATCTCAAACGAGATGCGGTCAAGAAGGAGCAGGAGAAGAAAGATATGGAGGATGTTGTCGAACAGGACAAGCTTGTCGAGATAAGAAGTAAGTCCTTTCCCAAGTTTCAACACCGTGCCCGGCTAACAGTGTGTCGCAGATCGACGGCCTGCTGTGCTGGACAACGTCTTCATCCGACCTGCCATGGAAGGCAAGCGCGTGCCTGGCAAGGTAGAGATACACCAGAACGGTATCCGCTACCAATCGCCTCTCAGCACCCAACAGCGCGTCGACATCCTGTTTTCCAACGTCCGACATCTTTTCTTCCAACCTTGCCAGCATGAGTTGATAGTGATTATCCACATCCATCTCAAGGACCCCATCATCATCGGGAACAAGAAGAAGACCAAGGACGTTCAATTTTACAGAGAGGCCACAGACATTCAGTTCGACGAGACTGGCAACCGGAAACGGAAGTATCGCTATGGTGATGAGGACGAGTTTGAGGCTGAGCAAGAAGAACGCCGTCGCCGTGCAGAACTTGATCGCCTCTTCAAGGGCTTTGCTGAGAAGATCGCCGAGGCTGGCCGCGGCGAGGGTATCGAGGTGGACATGCCCATCAGAGATCTCGGGTTCAACGGCGTTCCGTTCCGTAGTAACGTTTACATCCAGCCGACGACAGAGTGTCTTATCCAGGTCACGGAACCCCCCTTTATGGTCCTTACTTTGGACGATATCGAGGTGGCCCATCTGGAACGTGTGCAGTTCGGCTTGAAGAACTTTGATCTTGTATTTGTGTTCAAAGACTTCTCGCGCGCCCCATACCACATCAACACCATCCCGGTCGAATCCCTGGACGACGTCAAGGAGTTCCTGGATACCTCGGATATTGCCTTCTCAGAGGGACCGCTCAACCTTAACTGGTCCGTCATCATGAAGACGGTGACAGCTAACACCCACCAATTCTTTGTGGATGGAGGCTGGGGTTTCCTCCAGAATGATTCCGACGACGAGGACGGCCAGGATGAGGATGACGAGGAGTCTGCCTTCGAAATTAGTGAAAGCGAGTTGGAAGAGGCCTCGGAGTCCAGTGAGGAGGATTCCGACTTCGATTCCAATGCGTCCGCAGATGCTAGCGAAGAGGATGGTAGCGATGATGACGAGGGCGAGGACTGGGATGAACTTGAGCGCAAGGCTAAGAAGCGGGATCGCGAGAGCGGGCATGAGGAGGAGGCTCCTCCTACCAAGAAAAAGCAACGGAAGAAGTGAAAAGCGGTGGATGGCGCTTCCAGATTGCGAGTTGGTGGACGTCACGGTTGACTTTGTAAGCTTTATAGTGTGTTAAATCTCCGGAGTTGCGAGTATGGGAGCATGCACTTTCTTGTATTACATTACATCATCACGGATCCCATGGATTCCTCGTGGCTTGGCAAGAGTGTGAAATTGGCGAGGATGGACGGTTTGATAGGACGTCATTCAGGTTAGGCGTTGATTCCTTTCTGGATGATATCTTTCCGGGTTGTAAATAAGCGAGTGGAAGTCAGCGATCCCTTACTGCTGATAACCCCAATCCAAGAGCCTGAGTGTTCTAAATCAAGTTTGTAAACAAAGTAGTGACACAACGCGTTAAACAACCGAACAAGTCATTTAGGTCATCGATTCCATTGAATGGAGAAAAACAATATCTGACCGCACCCATTCCTGACCCTCCCCGCAATGCCAACGTCTAGTGCTGAACCAAAAGGTATTTGTACAAATACACAAAAACAGGGAATGCAGCTAGGAAACAAGCTGCCTTATTTTGAGCAACGGAAGTGCAGCTACCAAAACAATTAACATGATAAAATAGTCAAAACAACCAGGAATCCCTGCTCATAGGACTGCCCCTTAACACCTTGACGCCGCCGAGTATACCAGAACCCACAAAACGAACAAGCCCATCGCATGCTACGTGTGACAAGGAAGCATGGTAACTTTACTCATTCCAACCCCTATATCTCAAGCGCTCAAATTGACTTCATCTTGCTCACTTCACCCGCCACTACAAACCTCATGAAGCAGATGCAGCGTGCCCTGCTGGCGCTGGTGCCTGCGGCTGGTTCCATGATAGATAGGACGGATCTCCAAGCTTGCGGGGCTTCCACAGGAAGAAGGAGAGAATGAAGTAAACGTCGAGGATGAGGCATATGCCGCCGACAATGAGGAAGATGATGCCGGGCCAAATGTTGCGAGAGCCCATTGTTGAGACCGTAGTGATGACAAAGGACTTGCGGCCGTTGTAGAGATTAGTGTCGAAGTTAGACACAATATCGATGCGGTAGGTGCCGGCGTCCATGACGTCTCTGTCGTTGCGCTGGTAGAGCTTATAGAAGTTGGGGGACGCAGCGAGCATCATCCAATTCTGAAAGGCTTCCCACGTGTGCAGATCAGGCGGCGGAGACACATCCGTATAACCAAACATGTAAGATTGGTTCCAGTTGGGAGGCGGAACGATCTGACTGAGGTTGTAGCGCGTCTTGCCATAGAGGTCGCCAAGGCCAGACCAAGCGATTCCCGTGTTATTCGCCATGGAGTAGAGGCGCTCGTTTTGGGGTGGGCCGTCCGTCGTGGGCACTGTGAGCAAAGTGGGCGACGAAAAAGTATCATTGAACATGGAGTTGGCTATTATGCCACACGGATATACAATCTTGTCCCCTCGGTTCGGGTCGCGGGCGAGGGGGTCGCAGGTGGACGAGAGGGTGCTGGCATCAACGGGGTCGCCAAGCAGCTGCTTGGCATTGAACGAGCCGACATAGCGACGGTGGTTTTGGTAGAAATTCTCGAGGTAGTAGTAGAAATTCACGGTTGGCTGCAGGTTCTCGGGAATGTTGAAGCGGATTTGGCAGACGTTTTGTTCCAACGAGTAGTTGTGGTAGGTTACGTTGCGCTTGAGGACCTGCCACTGGGCCTGGTACGGGTTCAAGGTTGAGTTATCCGAGAAGTGCGCCGAGATGTACTTCTCTGGCAGTGTGCCGGGCTCGGTCTTGGGCGCGTCCCTTACGCAGTCTGTATAGTCGATGCGCAAATCTCGGACCTGTCAGACGGACACATCAGTCAGCATTTCCGCAGCTTCTGCAACAGGGAACCATTCCCTCATCGTCCCGTCGACCTCGTCGACGCCAGCGGGAGCATACCGTATGGGCGAGCCAGGTGAGGTAGGCCCCAAACCCAAGGTAGATGGCGGCGAGGATTGAGAAGATAGTGACGATAAGTTTCGGAGTCAGCACACACTGCCAGGCCTTCATGCGCTGCTGGCGGAACGCTGTATTTGGCGGCCTGTTTTTGGGCGCTTCTGGCTCTGAGTTGTTCTCTTCCTGGGGGGCGTCGGCGCCTCTGCGACGGCGGGGTGCCATGATGGGCGCGGTATCGTGGTCGTCGGGCTCGGTTCGATGCCTCGCGGTCCTGTCTTGTCGTCTTCGTGGCTGAAGTTGGGGGAAAGGGAGCGTTTCGAGACCGGACCCTTCGGTGGTTCTGGCTGTTCGAAAAGGGCAGTGGTCCGTGCGGTGGCTCAGGAGACAGCGGCACGTCCCCTCAGCCTAATTCAGCCTAGCTTGGGAATTATGTGGAGACCCACGTGATTCATGGCCTGGACTTCGATCTTCGGATCGGGGCACGACAGAGACTTGGTAATGTGCTATGATAAATGGCTACAGAAAATGCAGGATATCTGACCAGCATATCGGGGGGCGTGAACTAAGCCAATGAGGGGCTGTCTACTATAATGTGCTCGTACTGTCCGGCCGAGAAACATTCAAGATGCTCTCCCAGTCGCTGGCCGTTTGCTATTCGTGATTCTCGTCGCGGATGAGGATGGTCACATCAAGCCCAGGCACTTATATACTTTTATCTCCCTCAAATATAGGCCAACCATTTATTTTGTATATGTATTCAGATACCTACGTACGAAGGCTGGGCCAAAAGAAAGGGTCTCTCTTCTCCGTGCGAAAATACGGTATCGGCATCTCACATAGCTCTGTGTCGGAACCGCGAGACCGGGCTTACCATATGAATTGCGAGCCTTATTTACATCGTGAAATGCCTTTTCAGAATTCAGGTAGACCCTTCGGAATGGGAGATGGCCTGTCATAGCCAAAACCATGGGCGTTTTAACACGAAGAAGGCCCGTCCTTCGTCCTCCACAATAAGTTGTTGAATCAGGGGTTAGGGTTGGTGCAGCTTCCCACATGCTGTGACACAGCAGTCCAGACTACAAGCGGAGCTGTGGGAGCGTATCATCAAATGATTCAACCATGGGAAGAATGGGCGGTGACCACGTGTGCTGCTATACCCGCCGCCGACGTATTCGACAAGCGCCCTCGCTCGAGTTCTCGGTGCACCCGACTACGCGGATATGTTGTTTCAGCCTGGGCTACCGTGCCGCAGCTGTATCTCAGCCCGGAATGCGGCAGTATGGATCAATTGGCCCACATTGTGTTTTTGATTGGGATCACCACGCTCTCGCGCCCTCATGCAAGCCAGGCCCAGCTAGCCGGCGTGCTGTTCGAGCTGCCTTCCAGAAGCTGTCGGTGAAGCACCGGCCAATGACAGCCTGGCCCGAGTCTGATCTTGGCTGGTCGTGGATCCTGAGGTCGGATCGCCAGGCAGTCCGTGCGCCCTTCTAGAATAAGAGGGGTAGAAGCGACTGTCGAGCTACTCCTCAAACCTTCCCGCCATGGGCCCCCCTCCTGGTAGTCAAGGTGTCATTACATGTCTGCTAGAGATAAGCAATCGTCTCTGGATTCCGGCACTCGCGGGGCTCTGGCATGGCGTGGCGTTGCAGATGCTCCTTGCAGCGCCCAGGGCGCTCTGTTGCGCTCAAAGTCGCGACGTGATGAGAATGCAGATAATCATGCCAAAGAGATTCGTTACCGTGGATGGACGGGCTGGAAGGCGCCACTGAGGTCCACGGATGTAGGGCGGAAAGCACCCCACTCACCCATGGAAACCTAGAGTAAAGCTCTCACCTCCATCCATTCTGCTCCAGGTTACCTACCTGCCTCATCTACCACTTCCATTGCATCGCCTCCCCTCCGCGCTCCATCGCTTGTTTTTTTTTCGCACACGGGAAGAGACAGGCAAAGACACCTAGCTAGTCCGCCCGGTTTACGGATTACGGTTCGATTAATTCGGGACGCCTCCGCTAAGTCGCAGTCGCCCTGTCCCGGCCTTTATTCCAGTCCACGCCGCCTCCACTGTCCTGCGAGCCGATCTTTAACCCTCCCTGCCTTCCTCAACCTGCTGCTCCTCTTTATCACGCATTGGCACCCCCCTTTCACCTCCCTCCCATTCTATCCAGCTGCGACTTGCTTCCGATTAATACAACACTGTCAACCCGCGCCCGCGCACACCTTATCTTCGTCAAAGCCAGAGCCTCGGACCCCCCTCCTTGCTCGGCACAACTGGTAAGGCAAGTCTCCTGCGATGTCCCGGCCTTTGTCTTGAAAGCCACCCCAGTGTCCTGCCTGGCCAGCTTCAATTTATGCCCGCGAGCGAATCCCTCTTTTCCTTCTGCCGATGTGTCTGACCTTCCGGCCGGCGTGAAAGTCGGCAGTCACCGAGCACAAATCGTTTCGTTCCAGGGCCCCCACCCAACAAGCAGCTCCCCGTCGTAGCTGCAGCTCCCCGAGGCGCGCAGACCATCTGTCTTGCATTGTCCTTGCTCCTTTTCAGACTCCTCACCAGTGCTCGTCATTCTGGGCCTTCATGACCTGTATGAAAATGTCTCTGACAGCTTTGCTCAGGCTACAAAGGTCAACGCGAATATCATCTAAACCAGGGGAGTGGAGTCTATCAACCCACCCTTGTTCCCCTCTCGGAGTACTTATTGTCGAGCCCCTCTCCCTCACCTGCGCGACTCCTGGCACGCTTGGGTAATTGGGACCTGTTTGTATCTATCAACCCGGAGATACACGTAGCCTTTGTGTTACACGTTGGGGACATAGGCCTCGCCAACTCCTGCCAGAGCTCATCATTAGGTGTGTTCTTCTGCCTGGTCAATCCTGTGTTCAACGATGTCTCTAACGTCTAATCTGCCAGTTTGCGGGCTCGAAAACACTCGCCGATTAGTTTCGCTCTCCGACCTGTGGAAGGGTACACCAAAACATGTCGAGTGCTGACTTCCCCAGCCCATTTGCGGCTAACAATAACCCATTTGGTGGCAGGGTTGAGACAGGACCGATGCACAGGGTTGTCGAAGAGGAGGAGAATGACGCCGTCACTTCGCCGACCACCCCGAATTTCGGGGGCACTTCCAACTCGTTCCGTTCTCCGTTCGGTGCCGATTCCTCATTCGACACAATGTCCTCGGGATTGAGAAGTCCGCCGAACCCAGAAAGCTATCCCCCGCAATATAACTTTGCTCGTCGCGTTTCCGTCTCAGCCGAGTCGCTGAAGCCGGTTGCCGATACCTATGATAACTGGACACCCCCGGTACATTCAAAGACCCCCGAACAAATAGATCGGCTGAAGAAGGCAATCAGCGGTAATTTCTTGTTTAGTCATCTTGACGACGAGCAGAGCGCTCAGGTTCTGGGCGCTTTGGTAGAGAAACCTATTCCTGCTAAGGGAATCAAGGCAAGTAGAAGCCCCGGGTAGAACTCCACATCAGTGTATTCTGACTTTGAATCAGGTCATCACCCAAGGTGATCAAGGCGATTTCTTCTACGTGGTTGAAAAAGGATCATTCGAGGTTTACGTCAACCCCAGCGGTCACTTCCAGCCGCCAGATGGCATGGGGCAGAATGTTGGCAAGATTGAGGCTGGAGGATCGTTTGGAGAGCTGGCCTTGATGTACAATGCTGCCCGTGCCGCCACTGTGATCTCGGCTGAACCAAACTGCACACTTTGGGCACTAGACAGACTGACATTCCGCCGCATTTTGATGGAGTCGACGTTTGCCCGCAGGCGGATGTACGAAGGCTTCCTAGAAGAAGTGCCACTTCTTCAAAGCCTTACGCCCTATGAACGATCCAAGATCGCGGACGCCCTGGAGAGCCAGAAGTTTGGGCCGGGATACACAATCATCCGCGAGGGCGACCCAGGCCACTCGTTCTTCCTGTTAGAGGCTGGCGAGGCAGTTGCCATTAGGAGCGACAACGAGACCCCGGTCAAGCACTACAAGAAGGGCGACTTCTTTGGCGAGCTTGCATTGCTGAACGACGCGCCACGTGCTGCCAGCGTCGTGAGTCAGACGGAGGTCAAGGTTGCCACCCTCGGAAAGTCGGCATTTCAGAGACTGCTTGGTCCAGTCGAGGGCATTATGAGACGGACCAAGTATGTGGGTGTGAAGTCTGGTGTGGAGGAGATGGACCCTCTGGCAACTTATTGAGCATGCAAGGCAACCGGGAGACATCCTTGGTTCACATGGCCAAAATAGCGTGATTGGGGGTAGCTGTTGGATCAGCATTCCCGAATGGATATCGTCACTGAGTGGATGCGAGCATGGGAAGATTGTGGCTTAACCGCTAAAGGGGATGGCGTTTCGGAATGAGCAAACCTTCACGTTCGATGGAGATTGTCTGCCCCTAGGATCAACTATCACAAATACCTGGAGAGGTTGACGGTACAAACAGGGTTAATTCAGCATCCTATGCTACTGCTCATGATCATATAAATTTCGTCACCATACACCAGTCATGAAGAATCAATGATGGATCCACAGGCAATACTGTAGCGGACTGTTGACGCCCCTGAACACCAGTCGTTGGGGTACAGTCGTGCATCCCAGAAGCCACTAGCTTGCTTAAACAAGCTGAATGTTCAACAAGCACCCTGCAGGACTGTGATGCCGTCTGCATGTACCGAAATCTCGACCGTAGTTGTCCCGATTAAAGGCAAGATCGGGGAAACCCCAAAATTGAAGTCCCCAACTCCTCTGCCCTGGCACTGCGCATATTTGTTTCCCGAGCCCGATAATATTAGAATCCCCCAAGACGCCACTGTTGGTTACTCATTGCAAGGAGTCCTCCCCCTGCCTCCTTGCCTCCAACACTTCTCGCCGCAGCGCCTCGGCTGCGGCCTCCGTCTCTAGCACCCGCGCCACACCCCGGCGCCATGTTTCCTCCAGTCCCTGCATCTCTGGTCCTGCTGTGTCCTGTGCCCCCTTGCGCTGGAGCGTCACCAAGTCGATGGCGCGTTTTGTCTCCGCCAGTTCGCGCTCTATTGCCTTCAGCTCCCCTTCTAGCTGCCAGTTGCCGATGAGCCAGGCGTTCTTTCCGTAGGTGTCCAGGAGCGCGAGATGTGCGCGCCGCGAGGATACGTAGGAGTGCGAGGCGTATGCGCGCGAGAGGAGGGCGCTGAGCTCCGCGGGTGAGGTCGAGGTCGTGGAGGTTGGCGCTTCGTAGCGGGTGAGGTCGAGTGCGGAGAGCTTGGATGTGGGATCTGACGCGAGCCGGGCGTGCTCGGCTGAGAGGAGAGGGGAGAAGGTGCTTGTTAAGGGGGGGGGGAGGAGCGCGTGGTGAGGGTCGTCGGGGACGAGGGCGCGTTCTGAGGCGATCAGGGCGTGTGCGGCCGCGAGAGCTTCGGGGGTTGGTTCGGGGTCGATGTCTGGTTGGGTGGTTAGTGTTGACGGCGTAGAGGAGGGTTGAGGGGCTTACAAGGGAGGGACTCGTGGACTGTGGTGATGGATGGCATTGTGGTTGGCGGTTCTGAACCGATGGTTCAGGGGTTGGTGGTCGCCTGCTGGTTGGTGAGGAAATAATGTTGCGATTTACTCAGATTTGGGTCTTGCTTCTTGTCTGGGTGGTGGTATATTTTTTGTTGTTACTTGAAAGCGAGAGTGTGAAACGGCGGGAGTTTACGAGGCTGGGCTTTTCAACCGTGCGAGTTCGTCGCGCGAAGCTCAATCGCGATCGCAAAAATCATCCCCACTGTGGGGAACCGGGCTCTATTTACGCCAGGGGGTTGGCCTATGAGTTGGAGCGTGCCCGAGGTTGGAGGTCCAGACCCACGCTCCTCTGGAACCCTTCGAAGGGTAATACTAAGACTCGTACAGCGAAGAACTGAGCATTTTTAGGAGTTATTGAAGTATTGCAATTGATTTGTTTTTAGCGTGTTTGATATTGAGACGATTTTGGCCGTTTTCTTCGGACGGTTTGAGACTTTGAGGCTCCTTTTAGGGACCACCCCCCTGTTACAGTCGCCAAGTGAGCGGTAGTTGTAGCGCAGGGCAATAGCTTCGTCGTCGAATCGGACGTTTTCCGGTCAAAGAAATGACGACACATGCCAAGCGCCTGCCACGGCTGCACGTCTCCCGGCGCTCCGCGCGCTGACTTGTAGCGATCTGCTGATGACTCTGAAGAGTTCCAACCATCACTTCAACTTCAACCTCTGAATCTGTCGAAAAAGCCGCGCAGGTCGCCTGCGATGTACGAATAGTATCGCCGAACGACAGTTTGCATTCTTGACACGTCCTTGAAGGATGGATTATTCTAAATACGATAAGGCCCAAATCGAGGCCGAGAGACTTCTGCCCGACCCTGTCCACAACAGCGACAAAGACAGTGTGAAAATCATCAGGAAACCCTCAACAACTGCCCCCTCTCGGACGCTCTCGGGTCGGACGATTTTATGTTCCATCGCCGCTGCACTACTTCTCATTGTTTTGCTGCTCAAGACTTCGCCACTCGAAACCTTTGCTCGATGGATGCCGTCCTGCTTCAGAGGGGCCGGAGTCGTCGGAATTCAGGACGCCGGCGACTTATATCTTATCGGTGCTGGAAAAGCCGATATAACGGGCCCTGTTGTTGAAATCAACTTGATGGGCTATGCCGACCCAAAGCAGGTTGGCACCGGTTTGCGTCAGCGACTTTACTCTCGAGCATTCATCGTTGGCAACATCGAGAGCCCCGATGATAAGTTCGTGTATCTAGTTTTGGATACGCAATCTGGAGACACCGCCGTCCGGTACGGCATCATTAGTGCCTTGAAAGAGCTTGGTCCCGCCTATGCCATCTACGGCCACCACAATGTTGCTGTCACGGGCACACACTCGCATGCCGGGCCAGGAGGCTGGCTGAATTATCTGCTGCCTCAGATCACGAGCAAGGGGTTCGACCGTCAGGGATATCGTGCCATCGTCGATGGCGCCGTACTCTCCATCCAGCGCGCTCACGAGAGCTTGCAACCAGGCTTCCTGCACGTTGGCACTACCGAGGTACTCAACGCCAACATCAATCGTAGCTTGTTCGCCTACCTAGCAAACCCGGAAGATGAACGTTCACGCTACAACATCAGTGCAGAGGATGACGGCTCGGTAGAGAAATATCTGACACTGCTAAAATTTCAACGTGCTTCGGATGGGAAGAATATTGGCGTTTTGACCTGGTTCCCAGTTCACGGAACGTCGATGCTCGGCAACAACACCCTCGTTTCCGGTGACAACAAGGGTGTTGCAGCTCATTTGTTCGAGAAAAGCGTACGTGGCGAGGACACAGCAGCAGAAGGATTTGTGGCTGGTTTCTCGCAAGCCAACGTGGGCGATACCAGCCCCAACGTCCTTGGTGCATGGTGTGAAGATGGATCCAACCGGATGTGCAGTTTCGAAAACAGCACCTGCAGTGACGGTCGATCCCAGTCCTGTCACGCCAGAGGGCCATTCTTCAGAGTGAAGGACGAGGGGGCTAGCTCCTGTTTTGAGATTGGAAAGCGCCAGTTTGAGCCCGCGAGAGCGCTTTACGACCGACTGAACAAAAAGCCAACGCCAGTCCGGGGCTCGTTGGTTAAGTCTTTCCATACGTTTCACAACATGTCCGACTTCTCATTTGTCTCCAACGGCAAAGAGGTCCATACATGCCCGGCGGCTTTGGGGTATTCATTTGCAGCTGGCACCTCGGACGGGCCAGGGGCGTTTGACTTCACACAGCATGATGGCAACGAAAATACCACTTCGCCGGTGTGGCGAGCTGTCTCCTACCTTCTGAAGGAGCCCACCGAGAAACAGCGAGCCTGCCACAGCCCGAAGCCCATCCTCATGGATGTAGGAGAGATGTACAGCCCATACCAATGGACGCCAAATATTGTTGATGTGCAGGTGTTCCGTGCCGGGCAGCTGGTTATCATCGTCAGCCCAGGCGAGGCCACAACGATGGCTGGTCGACGATGGAAAGAGGCCGTACACGACGCATCTGCTGTGCTGTTCCAGCAAGAGACCGGCTCCGCTCCACGGTCTTCTGCACTGTCACCTCCTGTTGTGGTCATTGGAGGCCCGGCGAATAGCTACACCCATTACATCACCACTGAAGAAGAGTATGGGATACAACGCTACGAAGGGGCCTCGACGCTCTATGGCCCGCACACGCTAGAAGCCTATATCAACGTGACCCTGTCCTTCTTACCGTATCTTGGTAGTAGCACTGCCAAGCCGCCGCGTCATGAAGATGGACTCCTCCCACCAGACAACTCGAACCGTTCGCTGTCTTTCATCAGCGGTGTGGTTCGAGACGGCACTCCATTCTTCAAAGGCTTTGGTGACGTCCTTACGGATGTGCAGCCATTTTACAGACGCGGGGAGCACGCTAAGGCGACGTTTGTCGGCGCGAACCCGCGGAACAACTTGCGGCTTGAAGAGACGTTTGCAGCAGTGGAACAGTTAGATCTGTCAGCTGGAAAGGCGGGAGGTGAGGTGTGGAAGAGGGTCAGAGACGACGCGGACTGGGGTGTCGTTTTCCACTGGCGACGAACGGGTGAGCTAATGGGGACAAGCGAGGTTGACGTTGTGTGGGAGACCGAAGACTGGGCGGAGGAAGGTGTGTACAGGTTGAGGTATTATGGCGATGCAAAGAGTCTCGGAGGCGCCATTTCGGCCTTCGAGGGTGTGAGTTCATCTTTCACACTTGTTTAGGACTGCCAGGGATGCACGGGTAAAGCGGCACACAGGAAGACATCATTCACGACAAAGGGGTATATAAGACACCGGGGGGCGGCGCATTCATTCATTCATCAAAGATACCCAGATACGACAGCCAATGCATTTGCTTTAAGCAACATAAATCAACACCATAGGATACGTAGCGTAGGATAGCTTCACAACGGTTTGCGGAATATCGTGGGTGAAGTCTACCAAAGCTGTTTCAACCCAAAAGAAAGGGGCCCATGTGTCAATGTGGAAGACGTTCTGTACTGTCAGGGCAGCCTGTGATCTTTATCATTTCAGGTCCTCCCTATTCTGAAAAGCCTGCGTAAATTCTAAGACGGCTTATTGCAATGTAACTAAGGCCTTTCGTAATACAGTCAAGGCTTGTGAAGGTAACAAGCCAGGCCTTACTGCTCCGGCACAGTACAAACACGGTTTCGCACGGCCTGTGCCTTGGTACGAAGGACTCCAGATGACTCCCCGCCACCGCCGCGGGGCAACCCAAAACTTTCAAAGTCGCGATCTTATCGCCTCCAACTTTGCGATCGCTGCCCAGGCCAGACTGGCAAACCTACACAAACAACAACACATAATCCCACGCTACCCCCCAAGATGTTGAAAATATGGTCTATGGTATGGCTCCGTAACTTGGGACGGCTCGAGGCCAAGTCTGTCTAACACACTCGATAGAAGAAGGAGCAGCAGAAGGCCGAGAACGCTGAGGGAGCAGCTGGGGGGAAAAAGAAGAAGGTGACTGCCGCGCAGCTTCGAGTGCAGAAAGGTACGTCTTCCTCCTTTGGGGTGGTCACACATGTGGTGTTGGGTGTTTGGTTCCTACCGGGCGCTTTGCTGACAGGTGGTTGTGGTTGTAGATCTCTCGGAGCTCTCTCTGGGAACAACGATGAAGACGGACTTCCCGGACCCGGACAACATTCTCAGCTTTATTCTCTACGTCGAGCCCGACGAGGGCATGTACCGCGGCGGCAAGTTCAGCTTCACATTCAACATCACACCCAGCTTCCCACACGAGCCGCCGAAGGTCCAGTGCCGCGAGAAGATCTACCACCCCAATATCGACCTCGAGGGCAAGGTATGCCTCAACATCCTGCGCGAGGACTGGAAGCCGGTACTCAACCTCAACGCTGTGATTGTTGGGCTACAGTTCTTGTTCCTGGAACCCAACGCCAGTGACCCCCTAAACAAGGACGCCGCGGAGGACCTGCGGACGAACCGGGAGGGTTTCAAGCGTAACGTCCGCGTGGCCATGGGCGGTGGCTCGGTGAGGGGCGTGCTGTTCGACAAAGTCCTCAAATAGACGGCGACGACTTTGAATGACCACACGCTGGGCGGGGCATGGGTGATACTGTAACCGAGGGCCGCTGAGCCGGGTGGCAAGGGTCGCTACTACGACAGCAAGCGGTATTTTGAGATGGGCATGGCATAGACGCGAGCATCCAGCGGCGTTCGTGTTCACGATCACGTAACGAACTTTGGCTTTTGGGATGGGCAGAGGGGTTCTTTTTCTGTTTCCGGAGCGTGGTTTAGGTACATTTGCATTTGTGCAGGGAGGAGTGGTTAAGATAGCTCATCCTCGCTGCAACTTTCAGGGTTGTTGATACCAGAACAAGTTCTCTCCAAGATCACGGTGGTTTGTGGTTCCCACATATCTAGGACAGGTCGTATCGTAGTGTATTACGTCTCCGTACTGCCCGGCCAACCATCCCAAAGTGCAGCCAAGCATCGGTTATTAATATTCGGCTCCACGGTACCTAGCTTTGAGACAGTTGGTGTCTGTCCTCCAGGCTTTGAGGAATACAGCAAGGTATTCCACTGAGGCATTGTCGTCTTCCCTGAAGGGCGTTGCATGTGATTCCGTAGTTTGGGGGCAAGTTGTAAGTATGTACGAAGTATGTATCTGTCTGGTGCTTCGCCATTTGGAGCAAGGTGACTCCTTCATCGGGCCTCAGCCTCCTTGCCAGATGGATTCACTCCGAGGTCTCGGTCAATCGCACGTGCTCCGGGCTATTCGTGCCAGCGTGGCCCGAGAACGGTGATGCTTCAGCGCAGAGGCGAGATATTTGACATGGTCACCGCGGTCAACACGATCAATCTGGCCTAATACCGGGGCGTTTACAGGAGCAGCCGAACATCGCTCACGAACTCGCGGGACGGTGAGTCTTTCAGAATGGAGACTTGTGGGAGTTGGCCCCGCACTCGCATACACCCCCTGCAAGCATTTGACATCCCCCACAGACTTGCAGCCAACCACAAGCCGTCTCAACAAAGCTCCCCCACCAGAAGGCCCCACAAAGAGCACGCAGTGACCGAAGTCGGTGTGAGCTCAGTAGCAACAGCTAGCAAAGAGAAAAAAATCAAACCTGGTCCCCGGCCACAGCACCGATAGACGGTGAAGCATAAAACCGCCAGCTCCCCAATTCCGGCTCATCCAACTGCTGTCTTTTGAACCCTCCCCACTCCACATCATCAATATGGCCTCCAGAACCTTTTCCAAGGCTCTCCGCAGCCCGTTGGGACGCCAATTGGCGTCGCCCGCCGTGCAGACTCGCACATTCGTGTCTGCCGTGGGCGCCCTCCGCGCCACTGCCGTCTCTTCCCGCACCGCCGCCCGCCCTGCTCAGCAGCAGGTTCGCGGCGTCAAGACCATCGACTTCGCTGGCTCGAAGGAGGAGGTCTGGGGTAAGCTCAATTGATCTCTGTAGCTGCCATTCGGCTGTGCTGACTCGACTATTTCTCGTTTGCAGAGCGTGCCGACTGGCCCAAGGAGAAGCTCCTTGTGAGTCATATTACCCGTTTTCCATTTAAAGTCCAACCAATTGCTGACGGGCTTGCGACTACAGGAGTACTTCAAGAACGACACCCTCGCCCTCATTGGCTACGGCTCGCAAGGTCACGGCCAGGGCCTGAACCTCCGTGACAACGGCCTCAACGTCATTATTGGTGTCCGCAAGGATGGAAAGTCGTGGAAGGATGCCATTCAGGATGGCTGGGTCCCCGGCAAGAACCTCTTCGGCGTCGATGAGGCCATTAGCCGTGGTACCATCATCATGAACCTCCTCAGTGACGCTGCCCAGAGCGAGACCTGGCCCGCTATCAAGCCCCAGCTCACCAAGGGCAAGGTATGTTGAAAGGTCTCCATATTTGTGGGGTCATTGCTGACATGGATCAGACCCTCTACTTCTCCCACGGTTTCTCCCCCGTCTTCAAGGATCTCACCAAGGTCGAGGTCCCCAAGGACATTGACGTGATCCTCTGCGCCCCCAAGGGCTCCGGCCGCACCGTGCGCTCGCTGTTCCGTGAGGGCCGTGGCATCAACTCGTCGTTCGCCGTCTTCCAGGACGTTACCGGCAAGGCCCAGGAGAAGGCCATCGCCCTTGGCGTTGCCATCGGCAGTGGTTACCTCTACAAGACCACCTTTGAGAAGGAGGTCCACTCTGACCTTTATGGCGAGCGCGGCTGCCTCATGGGCGGTATCCACGGCATGTTCCTCGCCCAGTACGAGGTCCTCCGTGAGCGCGGCCACAGCCCCAGCGAGGCCTTCAACGAGACCGTTGAGGAGGCTACCCAGTCCCTCTACCCTCTCATCGGCAAGTACGGCATGGACTGGATGTTCGACGCCTGCTCGACCACCGCCCGCCGTGGTGCCATCGACTGGACCCCCAAGTTCAAGGATGCCCTCAAGCCCGTCTTCAACTCCCTCTACGACTCTGTCAAGGATGGCTCTGAGACCAAGCGCTCGCTCGAGTACAACTCGCAGCCCGACTACCGCGAGAAGTACGAGGCAGAGCTCGAGGAGATCCGCAACCTGGAGATCTGGCGCGCCGGAAAGGCCGTCCGCGCTCTCCGCCCCGAGAACAACTAAGTCTTTGGTTGGCGACGATGGATGGGGTGGTGACTTTGCTTGCAACAATTTGATACTCTTAGCAGGGGGGGAACGGCAGACGGCTCGGCCCGTTCGGGCAAGACCTCTGATGACTGGGACGGGATACCTAGGAAAAAAGGGGGGGGATCAAAAGCCTTTATTCTGCCTCTTTGCTCATTCTAGGCGTTCCGCTGTACTGTGTATATAATAGTGGAGCTGAATGGAGTTTGAACATGGCATTTGCGTATGCTATTCGCTGAATAATTTCCCGAGTGCCTCTAAGCTGACATTGCCGCCTGTGAAGATGACACCAATGTCCCACCCCTTCTCGCCGCCCTCCTTCTCAACCATGGCACGAAAGTCCTCGTTAAAGAGGGCAACAGCCAGTCCCACAACAGCGCTCGGCTCAACAACAACCTTCATGCGCTCATAGACAAGCCGCAGCGCTGCCTTGATCTGATCCTCAGTCACAGCGTACATACCAGCAACCAACCGCCGCTCATAGATGATAGACCACGGCACCGCGCCCACGGGCGTGCGTAACCCATCCGCAATGGTCAAGGTCTTGACGCTCGGAATCCGCTCCCCTGTCTCCGAGTAATACGCCCGCCGCGCATCATCCGCCCCTTCAAACGATGGCTCTGCGCCAAACACCCGAATCCCCGTCCCCTCGCACGACAACGCCGTCCCCGATAATAACCCCCCGCCTCCGCATGGCGTGATGATCGCATCTAGCTTCACCGGCGCAACCTGCTCCTGCAACTCCAACCCCGCCGTCCCCTGCCCAAGCATAATATCTGGATGATCATACGGTGGCACTAGCGTCGCCCCTGTCTCTGCTATCACCTTCGCCGTCACCTCCTCCCGCTCGGCAGACGTCGATCCGGACGGGATGATCCGCGCCCCGTACCCGGCTGTTGCGGCGAGCTTGGCCGGCGACGAAATATGCGGCATGACAATGTGCGCGGGGATTCCGTTCGTCCGAGCTGCGAGCGCCAGTGCTTGTGCGTGGTTCCCGGAGGAGTGTGTGGCCACGCCGGCGGAGGGGTTGAATGTGGGGGAGAGCTTGAGCCGCTCGAGCGCGTGGAAGGCGCCGCGGGCTTTGAATGCGCCGATGCGTTGGAGGTTCTCGCACTTGAAGTGGAAGCGGATCGTAGGGTGGGAGGGGGTGCTGTTAGGGGGGGGGGAGGAAGACGGGAGAGGGGCGGAGGCGAGCTGGGAGAGGGTCGTGTTGGTGAGGACGGGGGTGCGGTGGATGTAGGGCGTTATGAGTGCGTGGGCGGCTATGACGGACGCCCGGGTTAGGGGCGGGCAGGTGGATGGGTCAGCCATTTTGAACGGTGGTGGTCCGGGGCGGAGATACCGAGTAGCGGAAAGCGCCGGGATGGGGGTATGGCCGGCAAGGGGGTGAGATCTATCGGTGCGGAGGGCAGGAGAAGGTGTGGCGTTGGGATAAGAATAGGGGCATGTGAAATGTTTGAACGTTAGAATACCGGTAGTGCGGCTAGAGTTTAGCGTGGGCTGTCAGAGGTTGTTCAGACTACGAGTGAATAGGAAGGTGCCATTCCGGCCCGCCGAGAGGTCATCCCGATAACGGAGCATCCGCTTCGGCATCTGGTGGCCGGGATTTTGACAACCATTCATGAAATTTGTTGGGAGCTTGTTCTGGACAGTCATTTGATTATTTTGTAAGAAGTGCAAAAGACATGGAATGTGAGGGAACGATTTTCTCTGTATTGTTGAGTTGCGAGGACAAGTTCTCACCACAGGAGCTCTACATCCAGGAAACGCACCTTGTGGAGTCGCGGTATGAAACATGCACCATCTACGTCCGTAGCCTCACCAACGTCGAGAAACGGAATCGCCCGTTTCACTCCGGCGCCGGGGTGTAACGGCCGGAATTGGTCCGGCCGTTTTTGCGGTCAGAGGCCGGCTGAGGCCGCTTAGGGCCGGAGAATTGCGGAGCTGGTCGATTCCATTACTTAACATCGCATCACACCTCCTCTAGCGGAATGTCCGAACTCCGTGCGAAGACTGCGGGTGTCAGACTCTTGCGATAGAATACCTTGCAGAGCGAGCATTGTGAGCAGCATGTTTTATCGGGTACCCGAGTGCTGCAGAAAGGGGGTGGCACGGGGATTGTTGTTTACATCCGGATGACGTCCATGTGGGCGGGTCATGAAGAATAGACAGATACCAATTCAATTCCCAGAATCAAACATCTCGCTTCAAGAGACCTCTCTCCATCCCTTTGTGTGCTTGGCGTCGACCATGTGCCGGCGTGACTTGACTTGGCTCCCTGTTGACAAAGAGAAACTGGCTGGGACCGCTCCGAGAGAGCCACATGGCCCCGATGGCTTGCTGGGTGCCTGCAACTGAGGGTCAGAGGCCGGAATCCATTCCGGCCTCACCACCTATATATGCGTCCGAGCTGGCGGCCAAAGCTGAGCAGATCCGCCTCTGATCTTCACCCAGCACCCTCCCCCCTTTATCGCACAAGCCCCCTCCAAAACAAACACAGCAAAAAACAATGGGTTCCCTCGGCACCGCCCCCGCCCCTGACTTCCAGGTCCTCGAGGACCCCCGGCCGGATGATATGTCGCTCCCGGCCTTCATGGTCACCACCAAGCGGGGCTTCCTGCCCCGGATGGACCCCATCGTGGCCCTCCCACCCGATTTCGATGTCGTCGAGTCCATCCTGCAGCGCATGCCGGTCAAGACCCTGTCCGGCGACCCCGGCCTGCTCGCCGAGGGCAAGCTAGGCGACGTCATCACCGCCGAGCTGCCCGACCTGACCGACCACATCGACAAGTACAAGCACAACCTCCCCCTGATGAACGCCCTGTACCGCGACTACTCCTTCCTCGCCTCCGCATACCTCCTCGAGCCCTGCCACCAGCGCTTCCTCCGCGGCGAGCCCTACGGTCTCGGCCGTCCAGTCCTCCCCGCCAACATCGCCCGTCCCATCGCCCGCTGTGCCGAGCTGTACGTCCCCTCTCCCTCTCCTCCCTCCCTCCCTCCCTCCCCCAGACTCACACCCCTCCTCCCAGTTGCGACTTCAAACCCTTCATGGAATACGCCGGCTCCTACGCCCTCTTCAACTACCGCCTCGTCGACCCCCATCTCCCTCCCACTCCTTCCAACCTCCGTCTCATCCGCGCCTTCGAGCACGGTCTCGACCCCTCCTCCTCGGAAGCCGGCTTCGTCCTCGTCCACGTCGACATGGCCCTGCACTCCGGCCCCCTAGTCTCCGCCTGCCTCTCCACCCTCACCTCCCTCACCACTCGCTCCCGACCCGCCCTCAACACCGCCCTCTCCTCCCTAACCAGCACCCTCAAATCCATCAACCACTCCATGGAAACAATGTGGACCCGCTCCCGCCCGCGCGAGTACACCTCCTTCCGCACGTTCATCTTCGGCATCACCGCGCAGAGCATGTTCCCCTCGGGGGTAGTCTACGAGGGCGTCGGCCCCGACCCCGAGAAGCCCGTGTCCTTCCGCGGCGAGTCGGGCGCAAACGACAGCATGATCCCGCTGGTGGACAACCTTGTCGGGGTACCGATGCCGGACACGCCGCTGACGAAGATTCTGCTGGACTTCCGGCAGTACCGGCCGAGCAACCACCGGGAGTTTCTGGGCTGGGTGAGGGGGCGGGCGGAGGGGGAGGGGCTGAAGGGGTGGGCTGTTGGGTTGGAAGGGGAGCAGGAGGAGGAGGAGGAGGAGGGGTTGAGTGAGTCGAGGGGGTTGTGGCTGATGGTGCTGAATCAGGTGAGGGATTTCCGGTGGAGGCATTGGTGTTTTGCGAGGGAGTATATCCTGAAGAGGACTAGCCATCCTACGGCGACGGGAGGGAGTCCTATCGTGACGTGGTTGCCGAATCAGTTGCAGGCTGTGTTGGCTGAGATGGTAAGGTTGTATGAGATGTTTGGGGGGGATGAAGGCGGTCTCGGGGAGGAGGTTCGTGACATTATGGACTTGGTGCGGCGGCAGCAGGAGACGCTGCGGAAGGAGGTTGGCAAGTTCTGTGAAGAACGAGGCGTGTCGTCGCCGACTGAGTGAATTAGCATTATGTAGGTATTCTACCGCTCTATCAGTAACGCCAGAGATGCGGACATCTAGAAAGATCAAAATGCAAGCCCCAAACCTATCGCCATGCAAATACAGCTTCTTCTGCCGATTAAGCAGCAACCAAACAAATCCCCATGATAGTCCAAATACACTTTATAAAACCAGAATCTAGACTCAGTGATCTCGAGCCACTGCCGGGCAGTGCCTTTGCCACCGTCGCTGTTGCCCCGTCCACTAACACCGAGCAGCTCGCCGTGCCACAGTTGTACCCCGAAGGACAACACCCAGGTAGCGGGCCCGCGTCACTCCCACACATGAACCAACCGTTCGCACAGGAACCTGTTGTAGCTGCTGACGCACCATCAGCTGGCACAACAATAGTGATCCCACCACCATTCACAATGGTCGTCATCGCAACCGGCGGGCAGCTGGTCGTCTGACAGTCGCGCCCGGTCTGGCAACACCCGCCACCAACAGAGGCAAGGCAGGCGTAGAAGCCAGTAGGGCAGTACGTGCTGAAGCCGTTAGTCGAAGACGAAGTCGGACGGAACGGGGCCCCAGCATTCGTAGACGACGACTGCTGTTGCTGCGTCGAAGTGGAAGTCGAGGTCGGCACAGATACCGTCTGCGTAAGCGTACTTGTCGTCGGCGGTGCCTGTGACGGCGAGATAGTCACAATAACCGTCACCACCACCGTTGACGGCGTCGGCGCCTGAATGACCGACGTCGACGTTGTCGTAAACGTCGTAACCCCCGTCGGAGCCGGCGCCGGCGCCACCGTCACCGCCGTCGTTGTCGTAGTCGACACCGAACTCACACCTACAACCTGTTAGCCTTGCCCTCAACACCACCCCTTCCCTATCCCCAAAAAGAAAAAGAATACTCACATCCAACCCCCTGGCACACAAACCCCGGGATACAACACCCCCCACCAATATCCGACGCACACCCCGTACTCCCATCCGTACACCCCGACACCCCTCCCGAGCACGATGTCCCCTTAGGACAACAACCCACCGGCCCCAGCCCCGTATCCTGCACCACCACACACGTCTCCCCGTCCTGGCAGCACGAGTTCGGATATCCAATGGCCCCGCACCCACTAGTCCCTGACGGGCACGCCCATTGCCTCCGCTGCAGGACCGAGAGAACCTCTGCCGCGGCGCGGCGGAAGACGCCGCCACCCCCTCTTACTGCCTGAGACTCCCCAAATGCGAGCGCGAATGGGGGATTGTATTCCTGTTCCTGTTCTGGGAAGGGTGTTGTGGATGTGTTTCCTCGCTGCTGATCCTGGTTTTCCTCCTGGTCGAACAGGCTTGCGCCCCGTGCCGCGACGGGGCGGGCGGGTAAGGGTGCGAAGTTAGAGGGGTGGTGTTGCTGGGGAAAGGCGCAGTACGAGTGGTGGAACTTTGCGCCTTGGTCGGGGGGCATCTTGCGGACTACCGTGGGGAGGAGAGGCGCCTGCTGTTGCGGCGGTTGTTGTTGGGGGGCGAGGGCGTCGATTTGGGCGGCGATGAGCGCCCAGAGGGTGAGTGGGAGGGGGCGCATGGTGTTGAGGTGTTGGGTGGTTGTGGTTGTGGATTGGGAGGTGAGAGGAGGTTGGTGTCGGGATGGGAGCTGCCTGTTGGGAGCAGCGATTTTTAGTCGTGGACAGCGGGAGACCTCATGGTGGAATTTTTTTGTTTATATTTCCCGGTTGCGAGTGAACGGTCCCTCAAGACCAAGCTGCTGGCGAGGCGGGCCGTTGTGGTTGTGTGGAAAACAATTGGTGTCAAGCGAGTGGCGCTGGGTTGATCGCTAGCGTGGTTGCGTCCCGCGCTTGGCATTTCGGCCTCTACCGGGGTCGCATAGTCTCGACCGCTCGGGTTGGTGTCCTGCAAGGAAACCCGACAACGCATCTCGAGCTTCAGAGATCACGCCAAACATTAAACGGTAGCAGCAGATGTTTCATTTCGCTATGGTGGTATAGGCTATATCGCTGATCTCAAACCACCATCATGTGCCTAGCCTTGCCATACTAACAGTATCGAAAAGTCATGTACTTTTTTGTCTCTTGGCGATGAATATGGACATCACCAAGATATCTGATTTCCAGTTGCTTCATCAATTCGGTCGTACTCTGCACTTTGAGAAGTCAGATATTGCATCATATGTTATTTTGAAGGTGAAAACTTATGATTCATGATATCAAGCTCCTGGAGGGTTTGCGGGATTCCTTCAATCACATTACCAGTTAAGTAATTGATTCGTGGCAGTAACACAGAACTCATAACCGCATTATTCTGCACCGCTCGATGGTGATCTATGTGCCTGTACTCGGGCTGTTAGCAAGGTGCAGCGCTGGCATAAGCCGAGCTAATCCGAGCCACAGCCCTAGGCGTAGCGTTGCGTTACGAGGGCAGATATAAGAATCAGCTTGGCTCACTCACATAAGAAATCGTCTCATCAGGCGTAATGCCAGATGAGCCATAAAAGGGTTAGGGTTATATATGGGTATAAAACCGCTAAGAATAACTTAATGCATTTCTAACTGTTATAAGGCCTGGTTTAATCAGGGACCATATATTACGACCTGCACCCGACACAGGCCTCGAGAGGACTGGCGCGGGTTAAGACAGAACGTATGGCAGGACGCCAACAGGTAAGGGGCGTTCCGAAG
>Ga0247780_1000488_pt1 | contig 36886 bp, 29 predicted proteins | sample UWRJL079202R5_FD_179927 | JGI IMG/M metagenome (GOLD analysis project Ga0247780, IMG submission 179927) | Plant litter microbial communities from Arlington Agricultural Research Station in Wisconsin, United States - UWRJ-L079-202R-5 | ecosystem: Environmental > Terrestrial > Plant litter >...
GCCAACTGGCCTCCGCTGTCCCGCCCCCTGGGCCGTCCAAAACCAGATCCCCCCTCAGGAGAGCCGATGCGCCGCGTCTGGGCAGAGCGCAGCCCCCTCTATCGCGAAATAGTCGAATATATACAGCGAAAAACGTATATTTTTGATTATGTGGCCCGCATATTACCTTGACGTCGGTGTCAATGAAAGAATTTACAAGAGCTTTTGTACGATTGATAATAATATCTTCAAGATATTATTGCACCCGATCGAAGATAGTCACCCGCCCTGTGTGGAATTCTGGTTTTGTTTACGGTGGCTGTTTGCCTGAACAGGGAACCGCCGCTTCCGTTCATCTTGACCAGGCATGATGTTGGCATCCGGCAGCCAGTTGTGATTATCTTGCCCGCTGACATTGGGAGAACCTACTCAGGCTCGCAGTTATTATTCGTTTCCAGTTCATTGCGAACATGTTTTGTAGTATTTTTGGCAACAATGGCAACGAGCCAACCCTTCAATGAATGATTATTAGGTACTTGGGGATGAGGTTTCAGGGTTCCGCCACCTGAGCCGGTATCTTTCGTCCTCTTGACGCTTCCAGAGCCAAATGAACGCGTCTTACTCCCGGCGTTTTGGATCACAACTTTTGCAGATGGTAATGAGGCCTCTGGAGACGAACCGTCAGAATACCGGCTTGCCGCCGCTGCCAAGTATTAGTAGTCTCGAGAAAGCGTCTCGAGAATAGTTTCTGTTCTAAAAAAGGAACTATGAGCTGATCGAGCATGAACTGCTCCCAGTACCGAACAGCTGAAGGGAGAAATCTGGGGCAGTGGGGCGACCAGCGCATTCACGCACTCAAGCCGAAGTTGTTTATGTGGAATCGGTGCCGTGGGGATGGAACGAACAGCCTCTGGAGACCATTCAGCCTAGGCTGTCATCTATTTTCGGGCTCGACCAGCGTCCTTGTTCCCTGACGGCCGTCACTTGCTGTCCGGGTCATAGAACCTTCGATCAATGCAAACCGCAACTTTTGGCCTTCTGTGAGTGGCAAACCCGCCTGCATTAACTGTCAACTCGTGCCAAGGGCCATCAGACATCGATGTGGCAGACGATCGCCACTCAACCAACCACCCGCCGTGGGGGATATCGGTTTGTCGCCTGGAATTGTCAATGAGAGTGGACATTGGCATGGGAAATAGAAAAGGCACGTCTTGGCCTCACCAGGAATGGTGATCTTATTTTTGGCATCTTGGGCCGTCCCGCGAGCGATCGTGCAGCTTTTAACGGCAATCTGGCGCGCGACAGCTCCGTCGCCAAAACTTGCCCTCCCACCATTCTCGTCAACACCTGCCGCTCGCGTCGCCGCCGTCGACCCACTCACCGGAATGTGGGAGGCGTCCGTTGGCTTGGTGTCTCGATCTTCTTTGCAGCTGCAAGCGTGTTCCATCTACCGATGCCGCTAAACGAAGATACCACCCCAAAGACAAAGCAAGCTTTTGGGGTTCGCAGCGCAGGCCAGCTTGGCGGTGTCTGGGCCATGTGGATTGAGTAAAATGATGCACTCTCCTTGGAACGCATCCTGCTGGATTGGGTGCGCGCGAGCATGCTTCGTCTCTTCCTTCCCCGACCGTCTGCACCTGCCAGTTTGTGAAGCTGCGCCCCTGTCAAACTGAGGCTACGTTCCCCTTGAAAGAGTGGGGCAGGGGGTGGTGTCCTGCATCAACGCCAAGAGCGCCGCAAAACAAGCGCTCCTCCCTGGGAGCATTTCTGCACACCGAACTTGGAGGCAACTAGTCCTCTAGAAACTGAGCTTTTGATAGCACTAGCAAGCTCCTCCTCCTGGCGTGCCACCGTGCAAACTGTGGACCGAGGGTCTATCATTAGCGGGTTTGCAACGATTGGCAAGACCAGTTCGGATGAGGGGCTACTAGGCCCGCTACGAGCGCGCTTTCCGCGATGCTCGATTGGCGGGGCCGGGGCCGGCCCAAATGCCTCAGAGAGCACCGACTGCCCCGTGGCGTCTGCCAACCGTCGCCCCGTTTTCTGTTTTGTCGCCGTCTCCAAGAATAATCACAGCTGTTCTCTCCGTTACGATTTGTCGAGCGAAACAATGCAGGTATGTGACCAGTCTCGAACTAACAAGCCAGAGACTGTTTAGCACTTCGGACGAGACAAGCAAAGATAAGGCGCGACGGCGGGGAGACCGGTCGAGACCAGGATTATTCAGCGATTCGCCAGGTGCGGTTTCGAAATCGAACGATTTCTCGCGGGCGGGCCTTTTTCTGTGTCCATCCTCACTCCGGGACGAGGGGCCGCAATCGAATCAACGGTCGCGGGCTCGGGGAATTCCGTTTCATCGTCCCTTGGCTGCGCGTCTGCAGTTGCTCTCCCGGTGGGGGCGGCGCCGCAACAGAGGGCGTTGAGTGGTGCGCTGTGTTCTTTTTCGGCGGTTGTGCTGAACGCCCTGACAATCCCACCCCGAATAGTCCAGGCCTCGGCCCCATCCAAATTCCAACACAGGGGAGAAACGCAAGCTCGAATAAGCTTATCTGTGTCCTGCGATCGCTGAGTCTAGACCTCTCGTCTCGTCGGTAGTCGTTTGTGAGGCTCTTACTGGCGTTGCCTTTGCCAGACTCCTCCAGCGTCTTGAGATGCCCCGGAACCAGATTATTGAGGTCGAGACTTGTTGAGGCTTGTTGAAGCTTGTTTCTGGTGCTTCGGGCATTTTCCCATCGCTGCCCGTCGCCGCGCCGTCGCCCTGCTGTTCCGGGATTGGGGTTCTGACAGCCAAGAGCGCCGAGCCTGCGAGGTTGGCCTGCATTCGCCTTGGCTGTTGCATTTTGGGTGCTGGCTCAGCGCCCGCGAGCCCCCCTTTATCTTGGCGCACCGGCTTGGAGACAGCTGTCCGAGCCACCCAGTGGTGCTGCTGCCCCCCTGTCGCTCGGCAAAACACTCCTGAAGCTTCTTTCGCTCGCTGCATGGTGCGGCGCCAACAGGGGAGGCCAATTGTCACGATGTTTCCTTCCGCCCTTATCTGCCCTGGACAGCAAGGCTGTTTGGTGGGCCTGGGGAACTGCCCTTGTGCATCAGAGTTGCTCAAACGCCAGGGGTCGGGAGCATACCGAGTACGACCCTGGCCAAGCAGCCGATCACTCCAGCCATGATGATCTTCTTGAAGCATACATAGGCTTGGGCACACCTGGCAATTTTCCCATCTGCTCACTTCCATCACCATCGTACGTTTTTATTCTTGTCCATTATTTCTTTGGTTCGGAACCAGTTGAGGGTCTGTGACCGCTGGCCTTTGCTGTCTTTTTGTTTGTCCTGTTTCTGGCTGGCTAGACCACCGTTTCATTTCCCATCTCTCCCTCATCGAGTTCATTCCAAATCCCATAGTCGCCAATTCGTCTTTGAGTTTTTGCTCATTTTCCCTCCCCTTTTCCGACACCCCCCGCTCAACTCTTCAAGATGGGTGGCCACATTCTCAAGGCTCTGTTCCTTGCGGCCTCGGCGAGGCAGGTCTTTGCCTCGTGCGCCTACGGAACACACCTCCAACCCCGAGCGGAAGGCGAAGTCAAGATCAACACATTCGGGTACACAGGGCAAATCGTATGTGTTATCTCTCAGCTGGAAGGGGGCGGTTTGGCTGACACGGTGGACAGGGACCTCTTAACTGGCATTCATTGGACGCAGCAAACGGAGCATGCCTGACGGGGAGGCAACAGTCGCCCATCGACATGGCCGTTGGTTCTTTCAACATGATTCCCGCAAGCGAGCTCGCCATCGATATCCCCGATTTCACAGCAGGCACCGAGTTCGAGAACCTGGGCACCACCGTCGAGGTCATCGCAAAGGGCGGCACCCTCGGTTTTGGCGGCAAGACCTTCACTCTCCAGCAATTCCACTTCCATCTCCCCAGCGAGCATCTTGATAACGGCACCAGCCAAGCTAGTAAGTGGCCATTTTCATGCATCCATGCAGATGTCTGGCTCTAACACAAAACAGTGGAGATGCACATGGTCTGGCAGTCGGAGCAGCAGGAGATTGCCGTCATTGGCGTGTACATTCAGATCGCCGCTGAGGGCGCAGCACCCGTGGTGGCAGCCCCGCCCGCCGTCGAGAGGAGAGGCCGATTCGCCCGCCGCGAGCCCGAACTGGCGCGCAGACAGAACGGTACGGTTTCCGCTGTAACAGGCCCGTCTGTCATGCTCGAGACCATCTTCAGTGTGGCCGATGCCATTACCGCCCCGGGGACCAAGGTCGAGACCCCGCCACTCATCCTCTCGGAGGTTGTCAACCTCCTCAAGGCCAACAGCTTCCAGGGGTACATGGGCTCCCTGACCACCCCGCCGTGCAGCGAGGGCGTCAACTGGCTCGTGTCGACAGCCAAGCTTGGAGTGTCGGTTAACAGCTTCCTGAAGGTGCGCGACATCATCGGCTTCAACTCGAGGTTCCCGCAAAACAGTCCTGGGCAGCCCAACGTCCTCCAGTTCGCAAGCACCGGCCTGGCCGTTCAGAATTCCGCACTTTCGGGCGTGGCATTTATCCCTGGCGCGGCCGCTGGAGCCCCAGCAGCCGCAGCCCCCGAAGCCGCAGCACCCGAAGCCTCAGCACCAGCAGCGACAGTCCCAGAAGTCGTCCAAGCTCCAGGAGGTGCAACGACAGTTGAGGAAATTGGGGTAACTGTGTAGGCAGCTGTTTAGGATTTTAGGAACGATAGAAACTAGAAGGCGCTTTTCGGAATCTTGTGTTGATACTTTTGCGTTGGGTCAAGCTCGGACATCGATACCCTTGTTCATTGCAGCAATTCGGTTACAAAGGCATATAGAGACGGGAAAGGGGGCATGGCAATCATGTACACAGAAACTGGTGGGAGGAGGAGTTTTGTATTTTCGAGGATCCGGCGAGGTTAACATCTCAGTCAATCCCGTGCAACCCTCGAGTAGTGCCTGACGCGAAAGTACGAGATTCCTTCTCATTGGCTCGTCACCCAAGATCGTCGTTGACAGGTGCTGGTGAAACACTTTGTGGCTACGTTGTTAACCCTAACCCTGTTTCACGAATTCGTATCCGGACAGCGCGGATGCGCAAGCGCGGCCATCGCCGGCAATAGCCCTGGACACAAACACGAAAAACCAGAATAGGGCAACCGCATGACAATCCCATAAGCCTCATCATACGGGCGGCCCCGATGGGTGCATCGCAGGGCGAATCACCTCTGCAAGAACCGCATTCACGAGAGATTTGGGCTGAGGTTGGATGATTTGCCCCACGCGAGCGCCCGAATCAGCGCACAGATGCGGGCGAGTGCTCATTGAATGGCTCTTGGCGGCGGCCAATCACAGGCCGGCAACAGGGGGGCTTCACGATCCGGACCCATCTCCCAGGCCGCCGTGCCCATGATGACCACGACTGCGAGCGGAGACGATCGCGACTCCCACGTGTTTTCTTGGGCGGTGGCTGCGCGTGTGTTTTCGTCATGGTTTCTGACCGATCTGGTTTCTTTTTTCTTCCCTCTCTTCTCGGACCATCTTCTAGCCAGGTGTTTTTTGGGCGTTGATTTTGTTTCACTTTGCTCTGCTTTCAATCGCTAGGTTCAAGATCGCGGCATTCACTCGTTCAGTCCTCGGGGTTGCCCGAATTGTTGATGAACCGACCTCGTTAGGTCCCTCTCCATGACCCCTTTCGTCTTCGGGCTCCGGCTCGAGGCGTAATACAGTTTCCCACAAAGAGCGCCACCCGCAAATCTTACCCGAACTGACGGAGCGCTCTCTTTCTCCGGACTCATCACACTCCGTCACAGCGTGCACTGCTCATGGGAAGTCGCGCCGAGCCAGGATGTCACATCCATCGCGAGTATTGAGCTGGGATGCAAGCACTGCTGCGTCGAGAGGCCGGCAACGATCGCCGTCCCTGACTAAAACCGATCCCGTTCCGGACCCGACGGACCCTTCCGAGGACCCTTCGGAGTGGAGTACTCGCCTGCAGCCGCGGCGAAGTCTCGCGTTGCGGCTTGCCTTATCGCGGAAAGCGGCAGCCGAAAATAAGGCCCTGCAGAGGCGGGAGTCTCTCCTGCAAGGCGGTCCCGATGGCGCCATGAGGAGATTGGAGGGCGAGGGCGACGATGAACTCGCCCCTGAGATCCAGGCTGCAATCATGCAGGACCGGTCGGCCATTGACGGGCGGAGGTCGATCCGGGCCCTCCGTATCTGGGACTCGGTGGCCAGACGGCTTGAGGAGGGGGCTTCTGCGTTTGTCGAGTCGCCAGATCCATCCTCCGCTAGCGAAGTCTCGGCCTCTGTGTCGGGAGGGTCTGGTATGAGTAGCCAGAGATCGTCGAGTTATGGAGCGATGCCGCGTTCAACTCCCCATCGGAGGGACACGGTCGGGCGTACGGAGAGAAGGTCGAGGATACGCGGCTCCACTTACGATCCCCCCAGCGAAGCCAGTTCAAGGCGCGGAAGCGAAGGCCAGAGAGGTTTGGCATGCGGTACCCCTTCCGAGGCGAAGCTGTACCCCTGTCCATTCAGACGACGGAACCCGATGCGGTTCAACATTCGCGATCACGAACACTGTGCAAGGATGCAGTTTTCTGCGATTGTCGATCTGAGGTAGGTGGCCGAGAAAGACACCGGAAGGGCATCGCTAACGCAAGCAGGCACCACATCATCGTCCACCACCAGCGTCGAAGGCCTCATCACCAGTGTCGGCGGTGTGGGTTAGAGTTTGACACGCAAGCGGCACTTGACGACCACCTGATGATGCCAAAGGATCAGATCTGTGAGATTATTTCGGTCCAACCAAATGGCGATATAGAAGATGGGATTTCAGAAGACATCGAGAGAGCACTTGCAACTTCCGGCGACCCTGTTGACGAATGGGACTGGGCATTGGTATGGCGGCTGGTATTTCCGACCGACAAAGACGTCCCAGATCCAGGTAAGAGAACCCCCCTTTTTAAAGCCCCCTTCATGCGAGATACAAAGGCTGACATCACGTAGATTTCCACCCGGTCGTCGAACTCGTCGAAGTTGAGCAAGCGCTGGATGAGGGCCAGGAGGCGCTCAAAACCAGCTTACAGGATAAACTCCGACTCCTGCTTCCAAACACCATCGAAGACAGCTACTGCACCTTCCTCTCTGGCCAGCTCGAACTAGTCGTCGAAACCCATAACGCCAACATCATGCGGCAATGTCTCACCAAGCTCAACTCACCAGCAAGCCAGCCCGTCTCAGCTGCTATCACTACAAAACAAGCCAACACAAAGCCCCAAGGCAGCATCGTGAGGAGGAGCACCCGCCGCTCAAGGCGTAGCACCATCCTACCCACCCGGTCCGGCAGCACAAGCGACGCCGTCCCCGACGTAGCGAAAGAAGTGGCCTTCATCCAGCTCCGCCCCCGCCTCCTCGAAAAAGCCACCCCCCAACCCATCGCCGACGAAAGCCTCTCCATCCTCCCTCCCTCAGGAACAACCCTCTTCACCAATATCTCCCTCTCCCCCTCGCCACTAGACACTACCACCACCCCCTCCCCCGGACGCGACGAGTACTCCTCCCCGCGCGAGTCCCGCGATTCCGGCATCGGAATCCCCTGTGACGTGTGCGAGTCCGAGACCTGTCGCTGCCGGGAGATCATCCTCCCCCTCGCCTCGGCGGGGAAGACCTCCCCGCGCTCGGTGGCCAGCACCGCGCCGCGCAGTCCGCCTCCGCCACCGAAGGATACCGCTCCGGCGCCGATGCCGCAGGTCGCGGAGGTGTATATTCCTATCGCTAGTGTATCTAGTCAGGGGAATGTGCATCGGCAATCGCAGATTCCACTGGCGGTGCAGTCGCGCGCGCCGCAGTCGCTGCGTCACCAGCCGAAGCTGCGGGTTAAGACGACAAATATTGGCTTGGGTGTTTCGGCGGCGGAGTCGGCGGATGGGTTCTCGCCGCAGAGCTTTAAGCAGCGGGTGTTGAGGACGCAGGGGGTACGGTATCCTGAGCGAGGGGACTGGACTGTTTGAGGACTCTGTTCGAGTTCAAGAATGTTTACGTACTGAATGTTTAGGTACTCACGAGTACTGAACAGCGGGAATCCGCAACAACAATCTGCAACATCAAAAGAATGGACTTATTACCTTAGTTAGTCAAAGCAGCATCAGCAGGGGAGCCTTAATAATCATAATGCATCGGGAGAAAGGGTAATAGGTGGCATTGGGCATTGGGGGCGGCGGTTGGGTATCATGAAGTATTATGACTTGGATTTGCATGGATAAATTGGAATAGTACTTGTGGGGGAAAAAGCGTGCATATCATCATTATTTGGGTAAGATACCTGATATTAAGCACCCGTTCACAGTGGTTCCTAATCATAGGACCTAGATTAGAGTACGGCTAAGGGTATTCGTACTCGGGCACACCTTGCCGTTCATCTAGCCGTGCCGGAATTACGGCGCCTTAGATTCTACTAGTAGAATTTAGAAGGTTTGTGTTTGTGTAACAATCCTGCTTGCCGTCACTTGGGCCGGCGGGGCCTGACATGTCCCTGCAGACAAGAACAGTATGTGCTCGGCTAGGGATGCGAAGACCCGAAGCTCGGCGACTAATTAAGAATTACTCTGTCTTAAGGGAGAATACTCTGCCATAGAGCAACTCTAGGAGAATAGAGCACTGCTCTGGGCTCTGACGAGAGGAAGTGAGAGAGGAGCCTTGGAACATAACTCCCACGCACGGCGGCACTGCGTCGTGAACGAGCTGGCTGCGGCCAGACGGGAGTGACCTTTTTGCCCGCGTCTCCTCGCGGAGAGGAAACTCAACTTCCTCGGTGAGGATTTCTCGAAAACATCCTCCTCACCCGCTATCCGTCCCCCCCCTCTGGTCGGGCAAAAACGAAGTGTCCACTCCGACACCCTAGCTTCCCTGTCCTGTGGAATGAAATTTCCAGGCACACTGCCAGACCTCTAGAGCCTCTTTTCCCCCATTGCCGAGCACAAGGACCTGCTGATCGGCCCTACACTCGCTGTCGATCTTCGTTAGCTCCGCTACGCAAGATGTTATTGCGCCAATGCGCTCTCGAAAAAAAAAAAGGTTTCTGTTAATATTCTACCTACTAGACAAGCTCCCTCGCTTAAACCTACCTAGGTATGTGCCTAGGCTAACCGACTTCGTCACTGCTCTGGTCTAAGCTACCTTACCTAGGTAGACACATGGCATCCAAAATTCTTACTCTAACCTTTTTCCACCTGAGCTTTCCATCTTCACTAGTTTATAGCCTCCCTCAACAGCTTGAAACTCAACAATGGTGCCTCTAGCGATGTCTTCTAATTCACGTGGAAGAAGGGGCTCGTGACTTCCCACCCCTGTACTTGCAGGAGGAGAGCAGGCTGGTGGTGGCGGATTTTGATGGGGAAACCCGTGAAACAACAGGGGCAGCAACGAAGACTTCCATTGCGGAATCCTCCCCTCCCGTCTCGATGGAGCTTGTTGTTGTTGTTGTTGTTGTTGTTGTTGTTGTGCCGCCATGACAGCAAACGGAACGGCAGCCAGTCCGATCAATACTGCATGAAACGAGAGCCACCTCCAGTCAACTAGAACACAGACTGTAGTCGACTTCATGACCCCATCCGCAAAGTGCGGAACAGCTGGTAGTTCGTCGATCGGGATGCTTTCATTTCTATCCGGAAACATCCAGTAATCGCTTCCGGGATTCTGCCGTATGTGGGCTGTGATACCTGCAGCCACTCGCTCAAAGACGCGGTCGACGTGCGCAAAGGTGGAGTTCCAGTTGTTAAATAGCGTCGCCAGCCACCAGCTGTCGGTTGCTGTGCTGGAGCTGACAGCTACGTCGCGGTCGTGGCAGTTTATGCTCTCTGGATGGCCCACTAGGGATTCGTACTGCTGACAGATCCCCTCCATGAGACTGCGCATAAAGGACTCCATACCGTCCAAGAAACTGCCGCTCATCCTTGCCACGCACTCGGCTGGTAGGCGAAATGTCTGGCCACTCCTATTGTAACTAACGGCCCCGTTGGGAGTTTCAGGCGCTAGAGACATGTTTTTAAGGGTGTAGATGGCCTCGCCGATGGTACAGGGCGTGATGGGTATGGTGACGTCGTCGTAGAGCTTGGGGAACTCGCGGAGCTTGGAATACTCCTCGTAGCCGTCTTGTTCCCCAAAGGGGTCGGTCGAAGAGATGGGTGTCTCAACGAGCACCGCGTTCCGGACCTCGGCAGTATAGTGCTTCACACACGGATATAGCGAGCAGTTGGCCGCCACGAGGGAGTAGTAGCCAATTCTCGGATTGCCCTCGGCATACTGGACGAAACGGTCTGCTCCAGGCTCGTCGCTGGAGCATACCAGCGCGTCATTGCCGGGCACCCAGGATGATTGAATGCCTTGGCCCCAGTCTGGGTGGGAGAAGATGAGCGCCGTGTGCATGAACCCCAAGAGGTTGGTTGAGACATTAAGCATGGCGCCAGTCCGGCGAGGGCCCCCTATGTGTAAGCCGCCCGGCAGCGTCCAGCCCGCCCAGGAGTCGTTTGCAAACTTGGGCCCGCAGTCGGGCCGGACGAGGGAGATGATATCTTCGCACCTGTGGCATATAGCGAGTGAAGCGTAGGGTTTAGGAAAGGTGCAGTTCCCGGTAGGGCAGGAAACGGGAACAGCGTTCGTGTTGCCGTTGCCAGTGAATGCATTCAGCACGCTAGCCTTGAGGTTTGAGTTCAGCTCAAAGTATGCTGGTGCTGACATGCCGCCTCCAGCCGTAAACCATCCTGAACCCAGACTTCTTGCCGTCTGGACTGTGGGAGGGATCTCGCCAGCATCGAAGCTGCATGTTGTCGAGTTGATGGCCTGCTGGGCGACAGGGCCAGCTCCGAGGGATACGACGGTGATGAACGCACACAATGTGGTCAGGCTGCTGTAGCTGCAGCGTGATTTGATTCTTAGCACCAAACGACGCAAGATCATGACACCCATGGCACTCACGGTCTGATCCTCCTGAATATGACCAGAACAGACCCCCAGACCCCGCGACTTGCAGCCTCAAATCGATCAAAATCGTACAGCGAGCGTGGTTTACGAAACCAATCCCATTTCAGCTGGCAGATGACTAGTATTTATGGGATCGAATATTAGCTCTGACTTTTCTTGGTAGGTAGGTAGGTAGGTAGGTACTTCTGTCTTTTATTTCATCTGGCATGGGCTCTTACCCTCTGATACAAACACCATGACCAAGGCCCTGAAAAGTGTGGAGAGGGTGGCAATGAGCGAATTGAGGTTGACGCCTAGCGGCCATTGCGGGATGGGCTTCCCGTTGTGGACGGACAGGATGATTCCGATTGCGACTAGAATACCGGCCGCTAGAATCATCGCCGCAAGATCCCACATCCATAGCTTCAACCAGAACTGCTCGGTGTTGCCCTTCGCCTTGGGCGTGTGAGCTCGGGTCGATACCATAGACAGTAGCGTCTTTCTCAACCGACGTCCAGGAGCCTCCAAGGGCGAAGGTGGGCGACTTGGTAACTTCTCAAGTCTCGTGTAAGTCTCTATGGGTGTTGTGCGAAGCTCTTCTGTCGCATCAGTTGTCCGGGCTAGCGGCTCATCGCGTTCGGGCACCAAGGGCCACGACTTGGCCTTGGGCCTGCTCAAGGCATGGGGTGTGGTCGCAAACGACAATGATTCTCCGCTGGCCATATTCGAAGGCCGTTACGAAAATATCGTAGCACTGAAAAAAATGAAGCCTCTATCAGAGCGCGTCGACGCAAATATGTGGCAAGTGTAGGTAACTTGTGAGGCCTTTTGTAATGTTCAAGTTCCCTTCTCATCGACACCTGAGCGGGAGGACTGGCTTTTTCCCCGCACAATACCTTACCAATAGGCAGACTTTTGCCTACCAAGTGACGGGAGTGGGACGCGTGAGTGACACTTCGCCACGTTCTAAAAAGATGATGCATTAGCTTCATTGTGCCGTTTGGTCCAGAACCTCAGCAGGTTTTCCATGTTCGCCAAACTGGGTGCCCCCTTCCTCTTTTTCCACCAACCAGAAAGTTTGCCAAGCAACTACCTGAAAACACAACTTCCAGCCCAAGGCATAGATAGAGAAAACACCGACAACTTGCATACTTTCTGCCCCGCCTGGCTACAGTCGCCATGCAGCCGGGCGCTCCAGCCTACCTACTTACCTAGGTAGGCATCAGACCTTTGGATTCGGTAGTGGCCCACACGCCGTGGGGGGTATGTTGGAAATGTTAGGGTAGGGGGAAGAAAGGACGGGAATCAGTCTTATGCTCTGTCCTTTTTAAAATCTGTAGAAACTACCCACCCTCTTTACGCTAGGTAGGTACTTTTCCGGGTTGCCATACCAGTCCTCCAGCGCTGCGCCAAACTAAGGTACGCGCTAGCGTACCTATCAAGGCGGCAGTGATAGGTAGGTCTTTCTAGACCGATCTCCACGCAAGTTCCCCTTCTTTTACAAAGAGGCCGTCTCGGGGGACTGTGCTGTTCATCTCCGTGGACTGCGCCCCCCTATTTTCTTTCCACACACAACTCTAACCGTCAACGCCGAAATCAGGATTTTTGACGACAGAGAAGTTTGCAGAGCGTACGAATTCGTATAAGTCTTTCATAAGGCTATCGTGGGTCTTATATTCGCATTGGACCAGTGGGTGGCCCCTAAGGAGAGTTGGAAAGGGGGGGGGCGGGGTGGTATTTCGGCCTCACGGTCGGCTCGGTCGGTTGGCCCGGTTAGTATCGCTACAACCGTTCAAACTAATTCTTTCGACCTCTATAGCCTTGATTTAATTGTAATCTACGCGTATAATTGAATTCGAATTAATCAGGCGTTGTGGTTTTGCTGGCGAAAGAAACCGGTGGTTGCCTTGAAAATGGGAGGCGCAGTCTACGGACCGAGACGGCCTCTTCACCCTAACCCGGCCTCTAAATAAATTGACAGATATAAAACAAATCCTCCCCGAAGATTCCTGAAGATTAACCTATCCCATTGCAACTCGGAAAAATGCTGGTACTCAGTACCTTCATCGCACCCTCACGTGCTGTGCCCTCGCAAAAGCTTCGTGTGTCTGTCCCCCATGGGTATCAATGACATACTGCTCAAACTCCTGAGCCACCTTGATGGCCTTCCGCAGGTGGTCATACGAGAGCGGCTCTTTGGCCTGCGACGCCAGCTGCCTCGCCGTGCGGATCGAGTTTCTAATCTGTCGCCCGTTCAGGTTGTCTCTCGCGAGAGCGCTGACTTTGGACTTCAGCAGGTCGTAGTTGGCGTTGGCGCCTTGCTTTTGTAGCTCCTGGATGAAGTCGTGCCAGATCTCGCCTCTGCCCTGCTCGTCGATGGCCGGGTAGTGCAGGGCGAGCTGCACGCGGGACTTGAACGCCTCGTCGAAGGTGCCGACTGAGAGAAAGATCAGCCTCACGGTACAGAACAACAATACAGAACGGATCAAGGTGAGTTCTTACCTCGGTTGGACGTCAATATCAAGATGCCGTCATAATATTCCAACACCCGGAGAAAGACAGAGACAAGAGCGTTCCGCTGCAGATCCGCCTGTGAACGTTCTTCCAGGAACACATCGCTCTCGTCGAATAGTACGACTACAAAGAGAAATTAGCGATTCGGCGAAGCTCAAAGTGCATCAGACATTGCTCACCGGCTTTCCAAATCGTCCCGATGTACAAGACAGATTCAAGGTACTTCTCGACGGCCTCGGCATCCGTGCCAATGTCGCCGCATGTCACCCTATACAGCGGCTTCTCGGCCAACTCCGCCACCGACTCGGCCGTGAGCGTCTTGCCGGTGCCGGGTCCGCCGTGGAGAAGAATTATGAGCCCATTCCCCTTGCCCTCGATCACGTCCGCGGATACATCCGACAGGACGTGCTCCTTGACCATGGCGGTGATGAGGCTCTTCTTGTCGGGGTCGAGCACCAGACGGTCGAATGCAGACTTGTTCCAGTGGATCTCTTGTATGTCATCGACCAGGAGGTATCCTATGTCGTCAGCCCAATCAAGTTCCGGCCAGGACGGCAAGTGTTGGCAAAGAGGGGGATCATAGCTCACTCCATTTCTTGTCGTGAAGACCAAAGCCAAGAATGCGAGGTGGCAGTTGGATGGCGAACTCGTCATCTGGTGGGCTGTCGCTGTCCATCAAGTCGAGATCGAGCGCGTCAGGATCCGTGGCGGTGTGGGTGTCTGGCTCATCGTGAAGGTGCTTGTATGTTTGCATGTCCACCATGTATCGAGGGTTGACCTGCGACTCAACTTAGCTCAAACTCATGTCGCGGTGCGAAACGCATCACACATGGAAACTCACGACGCGAATCTCAAAGGTCCTCCGTGGCGACGCATAGCTTATGAACCTCCGCTTCCGACACGACCAGAACTCTACGCCACGCTTCAGAAGCTTCTCTCGCAGTCCATTCTGATCGTACCTCAGCGGGTATGTACCCAGGGATGCAATCGGGATCTCTCCTTCTTCGTCGAGAGGCCACACGACCGTGAAGGAATAACTCGTCCGCTTGAACACGCCGTCAAAGTTCCACGCCGTGCATGGTACGAAGATGGAGGTCTCACGCACCGTGGGCGAGTCTGTGGTGCGGTAGGCCCTTGGTTGGCCTTCCTCGAGGGACACGACGATATCGTTTGCCCGGAAGAGCTTGGGCAGCTGGCTGAGGGTAACCATGCCCCGTTCGAAAAGCGCAGTGGCGTCCTGGTAGTCCTGGCCGAAGGCTGTCTCGAGGTAGCTGAAGAGAAGGGAGATGTGCGCCATCCCAGACTCGTCGAGGACTTTGGCGGCCGTGGTGTGCACGGCGTCTCGGACGTGATAGAAATGCACATACGGCGCCCGCAGGTGCTGAGGTAGATCCCAGCCGGCAAACGTCTCGGGGTCATGAGCCTCGAGCTGCTTGATGGCTGACTTCAGGGCGGGCGACATGGATTCGATTTGCTCGCCCGACGGAGGAGCGCGTGGCCCTTGCTGCTGAAGCATGGAGAAGTACTTGGCGGCGGTCTTTCTGTCCTCGGGGGAGAGATACGGCAGAGGTATCTTCTGGAACTTGTCCTTGAGAAGCTCGTGGTATCCGACGCAGTCGTACCGTTTGATGACAGTCAATACGATTTCCGGGCGCTCGCGGAGGTACTCATCGAGGGGCTCGGGGAAGGGGTTGTTGCCATGGAGCGGGCTGTACCTGCAGTCGCCGTCGTCGAGGCGTGGATGGTCGAAAAAAGTGGCCGTGTTGGGATGCAGCCGATGCTCGCGCGGGCCGCCGCCGCAGCGGACCTCGTGGATGATGAGAAACGAGATGTCGGCCAGGTCGGGGCCCGGAGTCTGAGCCTGGTCGAATCGGGCTTTCTTCCAATTGGCGCCGCCCTCGTCGGAGCTGTAGCCGTTCTCCCTGTCGGACCCGCCGTCGGATGGTGTCATGCTGCGCGAAACCCGTGACGCTCCGTCTTCGTATTCCCGTTGTCGCTTCGAGCCTGTGACCTCTGACATTTTGCCGTTCGCTGCGATGGGAGGTCGTTGCGATGTGGGGGTGGTGATAGATGCGCGATTGAGGAGCTGAAATGCAATAATGGCAGGGGTTGGAGCCGCAAGCTGCGAGCACAGCATTTTCCCATTTTCCCCCTCCTTCGTCCACGAATCATGGCTCTGTTTCGCTGGCAGGAACAACTGTAGGATACGCCATCCAAGTGCAGTCCTGGATGTGGCCCGTGCTCAAGCCTGGAAGGAAGGGACGACGAGAGCGACTGAGCGACAGAACGGCTCGCTTCCGCCTCGAAAGATCAACCGAGAGCCAAAGAGAGGAATCTTCGACCACATCGTTCCAAAGTCGCAATGAACAAACAACTCGCCATTTCATCAGAACGCGACATACATACGCGAACGGCAGGCAAGCCCAGTGCTGAAAGAGCCACAGGTTCACTCCAACTTTGTTGAATCTCAACCTTTGAGCCCTTGAGAATTGGCACCAAGAGGAGGAGAACCGGCTGCGAATAAAGTCATGCATCTGAGCTTTTGATTGCAGTGAGGCGGCAACTTCCAGTTTCTTTTATTGGGCTTCTTCGTCGAAATGCCCCGATCCTTTCGCTAGGTAGGTATTTAACAATTAAGTCGAAATAGTGTAGGTCCGTCCTATCCCTTCAAACCACCAGAGGATTCCTCGGGATGAGCTTCGCTCCATCTACTATGCGAAAAGCTTCCCGAAAGAGGCCTTGAGAAAGTTGACGGGATATGCCGAGCAGATGAAGTTGAGCAAGGCGAATCCTTTATGCGAGAGAGAGAGAGGGGAACACCGCCACGTCGAAATTGCAATTGCGCAGCCCGCAGTTTGCGTGCATCGACAAGATATTCGGCACTAATTACCTCAGACTCTAGTGTCCGTCGATCGCATCCCGTTTAAAAACATTTATTCGTCTACATTACGTCGCACAAACGAGGCGGATCCGGGGGCAAGCGTTCAGTGCTCTCTTACATTGTGTAACGCACGCAACCTTTGAAGCCTGGTGTAACCACATATCGCATCGCGGCGAATACCTAGAACCAGAACCACAAACAGAGACCGCCTGCTGCTAACTCTGGGGATCCAAAACAACTGCCCCTCTCCTCTCCTGTTAGTATCTGACGACGATTCCCGTCGTCAACACCCGCGCCAATCGGCATCCGGTTGGGCGATCGGTGTAGACGCGCCACTGTGGCACAAAACGGCCGCCTACAACGGTCGCAGCGACACGGCAAGCAAAGACATGGCTAAACTACTTGCTATTTATCTTGCCCTGTCCGAGGCCTCCGGGCCTGTACAAAGACCTGTCGGATGGATTATTTTTGCGTCGAGCTCAGCATGTTACCATTGGGAGAGGATTCGGCAACGCGAAGAGTCTGAGTTGTCCATCACTCTCTGCTGACGAAAGTTGCTTACCGGTATCTCACCTTCAGAACACATAGTATACATGTTAGAGTCAAGTTTGAAGCAGTTGCTTCAAAGAAAATCGGGGTGGACAATGCCTTGGTTCCTGCTTGCATAGACCGAGATATCTCGAGAGCGGCACCTAACATCGCACCCACACAGACGCTCGTTGTAAGACTTCAAACTTCCCTACGACGAGGTTGCCGGTTGCAGTCATAATAAACGCGGAGGCAGTGGCGCAGACCTAAATCTTCGCAAGCACAGTCAATTCCACTATACCGCCACCTTAGCGAGCCTCCCTGAAGGGTGAGCGAAGCGAGCGAGGCAGTCTTGCAGAAGAGACTAATGTGGCGACTAATAATTACCTAGGTAGGTAGCTCTCGAAAGACATTACCCCGCGGCTGGCAGAATATCTGGATCCCTTAACCTACGGTACGAGGTGCTACTGCCTGTATATGGCCAAGAAGAGTTGTAATATCGTCTATGAGGGAATGCGGCGAAGCAAGCATGTAAACAAACACTTGTGCATCCCGAGGTCTTTAGTCGATAAAGCTGTCTACTTTGCTTTTTCAATCAAGTAATTACATGCAAATAAACCGTGGTTACATTGAGCAATCATGCCCTGCGGTGTTCTAGGGCTCCTTCACAGCCACGCCTTTCAGCGGCCTGCCTGCCTCGGAGCCTAAGTCAAAGTGAGTCTTGTGACACCCACATTACTTGTTTTAGTATGACTTAGATGTAGGCGTCTTGAAAGATGGGATATTACCTAAGGTATCCCCTAACTACTGTGCTCATGGCGACAACGACAGAGAGGAAAGGGGGATAATAGAAGTGCGGCTTTCCCGAGTATAAATCCCCCCCTTCATCCCTCGACAAACACCATCTCATCTTCATCACCATCATCACCACCCTTCATCAACACTCTTAAGACATCCAACTCACCTACCCAACTCAATCACCCCCAAAGCAAATCAATCCACCTACCCATCCACCCAAAATGCAGACCAAGCAGATCCTCGCCCTCGCCGCCACCCTCTTCACCACAACCGCCCTCGCGGCTCCCACAGCCGACTCCATCCTCCCGGAGATGGTCGAACGCCAGGAGACCTCCTCCCCCTCTCCATACTTCCTAACCCCCATCGGGGCGAGGGACGTCACCCCGGCCGCCCTCGAGGAGCGCAGCAGCAGCATCGACAAGCGCGGCATCACCATCGTGCTCTTCGGCGGCGACGGCTGCCGGGGCGAGCAGCACGCCATCGTGCAGGACTCGGGTTCCTTCTGCTACGCCGTGCCGGCGGCCAAGCGGTCTATCCATGGTGTTGGGAAGTATGCTTTTCTCTCTCTCTCTCTCTCTCTCTCTCTCTATCTCTATCCCCCTCGTCACCTATTACCTACCTTACGCAACTCCCTATTCCCCGAGGACTGTATCAAACAACAGAAACAGAAAAATAGAAAGATGTGCAATAACGTGATATAAAACGATAACTAACGTGGAATAATAGCTGCCGAATCACCTCCTGGAACGGGACCGACTGCCGCGGCCCCTCGGCTTACATCCCCACGTCCGGCTGCGTCAATGTTCTGTATGGTTCCGTCCGGGTGGATTGCTGAGGGACTGGCTTTTCTCACTCACTCCCCCACGCAAAAAACACACACATATATATGCTCTCCATCTTTCTCTCTTGCGTACTAGCTGCTTCTTGTGAACCTGTTAGATACGTTAGTTATTTTCGCGAAAAGTAGTTGGAAATATAAAGTGGGAAAATGATTTGCCTTTATGATTCCCCTGAATAAAAGAATGAGACATAACCCGTGACGGGATTCTCGAATGATTCCAATATAACGTCGATATCTTAGTCTAAATAGGTTTTTTTTCATGTCGTTTTGTATATCCGTTGCTAAGCATCAGGAGCTTTTTCTAGATAGGGCCTCGCACACAGGGTCGGAGGGACAGCACATGGACACTGCACACCTAAGGTACCTAGCCGGAGATCAACCGCTCGGGCTCCAACATGCCAGGCAGCAGTTGGGCTGTTTTTTCCCCACTACCTAGGTCAACAAATTCTGGTACTCCATCCCAGCAGCATACCTAAGGTACTAACTTAGGTACCAAAAGAAAACCGAAAATTTTCCTCAAGAAAAAGGAAAAAGACAAATACCTAAGGTACCTACCTACCTAGGTGGGCACCTAACCATGCAGTACGCCGCGCCAACAGGTATACATATCAATTAGGTACATCGTCTACATCCTAGGTATTCCCGACTCGAAGAATAAGAGAGCAGCAGCAGCAGCAGCAGGCTCTCGCTCCTCCCAACGATACAGGCAGCAGCGGCAGCGATGTCGTGCAACAAGCCCTCCTCCCGGTCCCGGAAGCGGCAGCAGCACAGTTGAAGGCCCGACTTCTCTCCCTCTGCAAAGTCGCCCCTGCGAAAGGTGTCGAGGCGAAGATCCACGGCGGTATCCGGCCCGGCCGACTGGAAAAGACTTCAACCCGGATCTCGAGCGCGGCGAGCAAGCAGGTCCTGGATCGTGTCTTGAAGCTCGTGGGAGGATCTGCCGCCGCCGCGTGGGAACCTCTCGACGACGGCGACGATAGAGCGTTGACGCCGGTGCAAGCGGTACCTAGCTGGTGGATATCGCGCGGTAGACACAGACTAAAAATAAGGGGTTCCGTCCGAGTATGGGAAAGCAATATGCCGCCGGCGGCCAATGACGGTGAGGCTGCTCCAGCCGATGGCTGCCTGGCGTATGGAGGGGACTTTCCGTGGCTGTGTGAATTTGGCTAGAACCTGTTGGTCCACATAACTTTCCAACCTTCAGGTTCCATTATCTCTACAAGTAAAGCCACAAGCGTACCTTATAGAAGCGTCCATTTACCCTCCCACCAACTCGTCGCAATCCCGCAAGGAACTTTCCTTCCCTCTGTAAGATAATAGTCCCCACAAACGGCCCCTTCCTCTAGGCAATGCAACTCTCAAAGGTGGTTTGCAGCGGCTCCACCACGCCGCTAAAAAAGTCCTTCCGGAATGATTGGTGTTGAAAATTCTTGGTGCTGTCCCGGCCGGGGAACTCGCAACGCAGACACCTCTGCAGGGCGTCACCGTACATGGCTCCTTCTTGGAGATGAACCCTGTCGATGAGCCCGGTGGTAATCTCGTAATCGCCTAAAGGCGCAGCGAGGACCTCGGGCGGCGATGGGCCGCTATCAGCGCTTGCTTGTCTGCCAGTTTTCTGGCGAATGTGCTCAAACGTTTTACCAAGGCTGAGCTTAAGAAGTAAGACGCCTAGCGTGAACAGGGCTCTGCTGCGGATCTGACCGCTCTAGAAGCTCGCGGCAGCCGTGGTAGGCGGCACGCTAGCACTATATAAGGCAGACTCTTAGGACGACAACGATACTAACTTAAAAACGTGTAAGATACTTAGGTAGACAGCGTGTATGGCAGCCCTAAGGCGGATAGAACCCTTAGCTCTGAGGAAAGTCTGCATGTTGTCCTTGCCGCCCCAGTCGGCCCTGAGTTAAGGTATATCGCACAGGTAGAGCGCTGCCCAGGTAGTAGTAGCGGCGATCTTAAGCCTATGCTTTTGCGATAGCTTTATAATACCTAGCTGCTGACCCTTAGAGCTTTTTAGTAGGGATATAAGAACGGCTGCCTTAGACCTAGTATTAGTAACGCTGCCTTTTAAGAAACTGACAGCTATTAGATCTCCACCCACTTCTCTTTAAAGCTGTATTACACTATATTTAGTGTCTTACGTATTGTTTATAAATTGATAAATGTAAAAGATCTCAGGTTAAGGTAAAGGAGTAAGAGTAGTGGATAGTATAGCTAATAAGGTAATAGGTAACGTATTTATTTACGCGTATTTATTAACAGTTACTAAACCCTTTTCTATACTACCTAGACGTTTCTCTTATTAAAGCTAGAATTACGGAAGTTAGATCTTTAACTTTAACTTTACTAGTAAAGATTAAAGGGATAAGTGGGGAGATAGTTAAGGAGATAATTAAGGGGATAGCTGAGGAGATAAGGGATCTAAGATAGCTAGTTTAATGTTTACTTTTTAGTCCCTTTTAAAGTTAACTAAAATAAGCTATTATAATTTCAGGTTATATAGCTAGGGAAAGCTAAGATTAACTTTTATAGAAGTGGCTATGACTTTTACATATTAGGCAAGACAGATTATAATATAGTACTTAAGGCAGTTATACGCCTAGCTAATCTTGTTAAATACCTTATATATTAGGCTAATATCTTTCTAGCATTATTACATTATTAAGGCGTCAGTTAAGCTTAAATTAACTTACTTATTAAAGAGTCTTACTCTTCGGGAAATGGAATTTTACATTTTACCTTAATGATAACTTATAGGCTAGAGTTCCAGAATTAAAGCTCCTTAATCAGCACCTCTCTCTTCTTCTCGCTAAAGCTCCACTTAACTTTACGCCACTCCTAATCTGCCCTGTTTGAGAGAGTATCTGAAATTTTTAGCTAGTCGAAGTAGGGGTCAGTAACGTTTTAAGTATATATAGTTTACATATATAGTAGCACTATCACTTACCTTACTATCCTTTAAATATTAATTCTTATCGATATCTAAGTCGCGTATTATCTCTTTAAACACTTTCCCTATCCGCTATAAGATATTTATAAATTCCTTGCACTTTTCTAGATAGACCTCTTTAAGACGGGCCTGAAGCTGTGCTTTGGAGATTAGCTTTATTAACCCTAAGTAATCTATAGTAGCATTTAACTGCACTTATTGTAGAAAAATATGCGAGCTAATAAGCTTTAAAGTGGATTTGTACTTTTAATAGTCCTTAATAAGCTTTAGACACTGGTGGTAGTTATCTAGCGTATATAGCGTAACAGGGAGCATATTGAAGATAAACGCGGCGACTTTTATAATAGATAGCTAAAGAGTAGGTTGCAGGAATAGAGAATAGATTAAAACCCTTAAAGGAGATATTAACATCTTAACTTTATCGCTAACGCCATAGTGCCTAAGGTAAGTTAACGCCACCAACTTACCCCGCACGACCATTTAAGCTAAGTGGTGGAATATCACCTGTTATCGTTATCGGTGCAGCTGACTGGAGTTGTTACATGTTAGGCAGGCCGTTATGGCCTAACCATCACGCAGGATTGAGTATCCTTTTTCTTTTCCCCCGCATCCAGTCCCTCCTCTGGGCGCCAGTTTGTCTCTTAGTCCTTACCCCGTCCCTAGTACTGGGGGGTTCCGACTACGATTATCTTAACGTGTCTAGAGACTTTAACCCTGTTAAGTACCACCCTTAATGTGTTTATCACATTTAATTAGCATAGATGGCACTAGCAAAGACGGGTCTAATCCCACCCTAGCCGGCAAGGTGTCTGATGGAAAGCAGGTCGAGCTAGTTTCGCAGCTGTTTAATAAATGCCTAGATCGATATCACGATTTATACTTAGTCTTAGGAGAAGAGAGTTACTAAGCAGTTAAGCTTAATTAGGTTAACTTCGAGAAGGCTGTTAATAAGTACAGCCAGCTTTAACTTTAGGGGGTTTAGAACATAGCCGCGCTTCTAACTTAAGTTTGGGGGTCGCTAGATAACACGTTACGACACGATAAGTTATTAAGAATAAATGTCACAGAAATGTTCTAATAATTAAAGGACTAACTGGATTAGGGTATAGAACTTAGCTTTGCTCCCCCTTATTTAACTCTTTAGTATAGGCTTGATTAAAGAACTTTAGCACTCTTTATAGTAGGAGGAGCAAGTGGCGGACCTAGAGAGTAAGACGTGGATTTAAATGGCAGTCTTATTTTTGATAGCGATAACTTAGACGAATTTAACGATACTGATAATGGCAAGCCTCCTAATGTAGCAGCAGTACACCTGAAACAGAACAAGACACTAAAGATATCCGCGCTGATATTCCCCATCTACGCCCACGTTGATTTACTGTATTATCTCGCCCTTTTACTGTGCCGGCTAGCCGTAATGGGCAGATATATTAAATCTGTAACTAAGCGTGCTGAGATATCTGTCTTTACGTAGCATGATTATAATTATATTTAAGAGAAATTTCGCTACTGGCAGTTAGTGGCCGAGCTGGAAGAGACAGAGCCCGCACAATGCACAGACTCTAGCTAATAGCTATCTGAAACGCAGCTTACTACAGCGAATTTGCAGGAGGTGACGCCCTAGGTAGAGCAAGCTAGGAGCTAAAGTGACCTTAAGGCACAGCGGGGAATGGAATTGGAAGAGACGTTATACGACCTTATCTGCAGGTTAAGCAGGGTAAACATAAGGTAAAGGGAACAGCTTAGTTACTAGGTAACCCACCCTGTCTAGTTAGCCATTAACTTAGAAGGTCTACTTAGGGAGGGAAAGCTGTGAGAAAGACGTCTTCCAGCTCCTGATTCGGTGTAGAGAAGCCCATTAAGAGTAGGAGAAAACGCTATAACAAACGCCCAGCTACCATACGGGAAACACAGTGTTAAGTCCTTTATCTCCACCCTAATAACGGTAATTAGCTACTTAATAGTAGTAGTTTTTAAGATTAACGGAACTAGAACGCAGGTAAGCCCTCCACTAACTATTTATATAAAGACCGTTATTAATACTAAGTTAAGATCTATATAAGTACGTAACCTTCTTAATTTAGGATAAGGGAACCCCTAGTTTAAGTGTCTTTTTTATTACGTGAAGCTTAAGATTATACTAATGAAAGATAAAGCCTTATAAAAGTAAGTGTGACGACCCTGCAAGCTGTCACTTGGGCCGGAGCGGCCCGATAAATCCCCTGTATAAGGAACAGTACAGGAAGACAGTACGCACAGTACTGCGCACTAGGCTAGGGGTGCAAAGACCTAAAGCCCCTACGACTAACCAGCAGTTACTTAGCCTTAGTAAAGGTGCTCACTTACTGAGTATCTGTAAGACCTTTAAGTAAAGAGCACTTAGTAATAAGTTACTTAATTCCTCACTAAGTAATAAGCCACTAAGTAAGGTACGAAGTACCTTTTAGTTAGTTAGTATAGATAGCTATAGTTATGCCCATAACTACCGTAAGGGACTCTGGTTCCTCACGCTAGTATTTAATTATTCATTTATGTCCTACTATTCAGACTTACCTTTATACATTATAGTGACAGTAACTTACAGTAATATTAAACCTCCTATTTAGAAATGCTAGCTTAATAAGCTGTCTTCAGAACGCCCCTTACCTATTAACGTCCTATTATACGTTCTGTCTTAACTTACACTAACCCTTTTAAAGCCTGTATTGGGTATAGGTTATAATACGATATTAGCGTCCCAGTTCTAAATACTGTTTATTAAATTTCTAAACACTACCTTTTTCCCACTAATATATTAACTTCTAGAAAAGGTAAGGAGATTAAGAAGGCGTAAGCTTAACCCCGACTCCCTACTATTAATAAGTTAACTGCACGTCTTGAAAACTTAAACCTTAACTAGTAAGGACTGGTTAAAGAACTTAATAAAACCTTTCCTGGAGACATTAAAAGCCGTATCAGCCTTATTAAGAAACTCCAGGCCTAACTTAACGTTATCAAGCTAGAAAATAATAACCTTAAGGGCTTATAGAAGAAATAAATAAAGCTCCCCCTACTGTTACGTTTTAAGGGAGACTCTACGTAGCTAGAGTCTTAGATAGCCCAGCTCCAGAGTTATATTACCTACTACGATAAGCAGTTCTTTAAGGAAGAAGGAAAGGTCAGGTTCGCTAGAGCTTTACTAGATAGAGTAACTGCTTATTAATACGAACTTTATACGAAGATAATTAACAACCTTTTTGTAAATAAAGCGTGTAAAAAGGCCCCTAAGACTTAAGCTCTTTTTAATAACTTTAACGTTTTTATTAATTAACTTCAGACTAAGTTTAAAGAACTAGACGCTCTTAAGCGGGCTGAATAACACTTTATAACCTTAAGACAAACGTCTTTAATCCTCGAATTCTCCACACGTTTTAAACTAGAAGCAGTAAAAACTAAGCTCGGTTAAGAGGCCTTAGTAATACTGTTTTAAAGTAGTTTAAAGGAGCACGTTACTGGAGACCTTTACTAGGAAGACCGACTAAACCGTCTGTAAGAACTAGTTAAGATAACTATTAAAGCTGATAATTAGTATTATAATTACCATTATCGAAAGAACTTTTAAAAGGAACAGACCCCTTACTAGTTAAGTAAGCTTAAAAAGGGGAACCAGTTAACTACAATAGGTTACTACCCTAGACTAATAGATATTAGTATAATAAACCGCTAAAATTAACCTAACTGCGATAAACCTTAACGGCAGTAGCAGTAAAAACAGCCTAAGGACCTGTCTTAGGTCTAGTGCTTTAATTACGATAAGAAAGGCTATATAATGCGGCAATACCTATCGTTAAAGTAAGTCAGTTAGAAACCCGTTCTAAAAGGAGGAAAGTACGTTAAGTTTAATTTAAAAGACGTTTATATCAGGATAACAGGTAACGAAAAAGACTATACCTAAATAAACAAGTGTAACTTAAGAGATAAGAAAGAAGAGGAAGAACCTTAAGATATAATATACCTAATCCTTAAGGGTATCTTAGAAAAGTCAGCTATAAAAGTGTAAGTTGTAGCAGACCGACTTTAAGGTAGAAACTTAGAATTATTAAAGGTGTAGGTTATAAAAGACCAACTTTAAAAAGAAGTGTTCCGGTTAGCTGTTATAAGCTTTAAAAACCTTACCTTGTAAGCCTAAGAATTAAGGAAGTTTAAAAAAGACCTTAATTTAAAAATCACTAAGATAGTAAAAAAAGTCGAAAAATTAGCCCTTTAAGCCACTTAAACAGTAAAGTAAGCCTTAAAAAGTAAAAGGGAATAAACTAAGAGAATCGAACTAGAGAAACAGAAGTTCTTCTTAATAATACCCCTTAAGACTTTTAAATACTTCAAATACGCTAAGTAGATCAGCACCCTTACCTCCCTAAAAGAAGGACAGTTTAAATAACTACCCTGTATTAAAGTTAATGTGCTTTAAACCGGTACCTTAAGGGTTCCTTAAGAAGGTATAAAGTAAGTATATTAACGAAGGGTTTAAGAGTTAAAGGAGAAGTATTAAGAGTTAATAAACGAAGTGGAAGACTTATAAGTTAAAGGCTTTACTATAACGTCTAAGAATAGAGAAAAGGAGATCAGGTTATAATTCTGTAACAGAGTTCACTTTATTAATTAGCTTAAATACCAACTCGTTAAGGAAGGTCACTTTATAGAAGAATAAGTTAAGTTATTACTACCTAAGTTTTAGGAAAAGGTTTAAGAGAAATAACGTATATAAAAGTAAGTGGAGGAAGAAAAAGAATAAGGCGTTACTTCCTCTGTTCCGTATTTTATAACTGTAATACCTGTAATTAACATTAACTACCTTAATTATAGAGATATACTGTAGATTAATTACATGTATAATAACTACGTTTTTAATTAGCATTATAGGCTTAAGGCCCTTTATAACCACTTCCTTAATATATAAAGATAGGACTACACTGTTATAAAAGTGGAGTTAGAACTAACTTACTACCAGGTCTCCTACTTCCTAATAAGGGAGTCTAATAATAAGTGAAAGGTTACTGTAATTAACTAAGCCCTTGTAATATGTTAGTGAAGAGGAGTATTTAATAATTACCTAGTTGTAACGTGTTTACTACACTTTAATGGGAAAGCTAAAGAGTAGTAAAAGTGGGAAGATTACTAATAAATTTAAGAGTAAAAAGACATTACTGTAATTTAAGCCTGTAGAACGTATTATTAACTTATTAAAGATTTTAAGAATATCGTACTGTTTGAAGTTAACTGGATATTAAGACGTAAAAACTTAGGAAAAGTTAATTGTTAGGTTTATTAAAGTTACCTGTTTTTCCAGAAGGAATTAGGAAAAGGTTATAAGCCTTTTAAAAAGGCTAAAAACTAGTAGTTTATTAGTTAGTAAAAACCTTGAGAAAAAGGAGAGGTATTTAGAGGTTAGGTTAGATAAGACTTTAAAGACAGATAATTGTTATAACTTAAATATTAAAAGAATATAAGTATTATTCTGTTAATATTAATATAATAAATAGAAGAGAGAGGCTGTTTAGGGTAAGAGTAGTAATTAATAATAAGAGTGCTTCTAACCTAATATACCCCTTATTAGTTAACTGAAGGAAAATCCTTAATAAAGAGTATAAAGAGGTTATTCTTATTTAAAATAGAGAAGGAGGTTTATACTAGTATAATAATAATAAAATTACTTATTACTTACTACTTTTAATTAAAGTGGATAGGGATAAATAATAAGTAGACTTTAACGTTATATTAATTACAGGTTATAATATAATCTTAAGTTTACCTTAACTGGAAAAATATAATCTTGTAATTAATTAAAAGAGTGGTTACTTTACCTTTAATAAGTCCTTTAACTGTAATTACTGTTTGGAAAAAGCTAAAAAGGTATTAAACCGCTTTAAAGATATATAAAGCACTTAGAAATACGCTAAACCCTTAAAACTAAGTATAGTTTAGGTTAGGTTTATTAAGATAATTAAAGGATTAGAAGGTCTACCGTATTACTTAAGTAACGATTTAAAAAGCGGAAAGAAGCTAAAAGCTAATTTATAGATAAGTGAAGAAGTTAACTTATTTAAAGTATTAACGGAATATAGGAAGTTTACCCTGTTTTGAAAAAAGATACTGTAATTACTAAATTACAGATTATAAGATTATGAAATTAAGTTAAAACTAGGAGTAAAGTTCCGTAACTTCTAACCTTACTATTTAAACCCTTAATAGGTTAAGGCCTTAAAGGAGTATATTAATGAGAATCTGAAAAACAGGTTTATCGTAGAGTTTTAATCCTTAATAGGGTATTTAGTGCTGTTTGTCTTAAAAAAGGGAGACGGTAAACTATATATAATTATTAATTACTAAATGTTAAATAAAGATACGATTAAGAACTATTACCCCTTATTACTTATTATAGAAATGTAAGAATAGATTATTAAAGTAAATTAGTTCTCTAGCCTTAATTTCCTTATGGGATTTAACTACATTAGAGTAAAAGAGGAGGATAAGTATAAAACGGCTTTTCAGACTTATAACGGGTATTACTAGTACTGTATTATACTAATAAGATTAATAAACACTCCTGTAACCTTTTAAGGCCTTATTAACAGTGTTCTTTACCCTTTCCTTAATAAGTTTATCTTTATGTATTTAGATAACGTTTTAATTTATTCTGAAACTTTAAAAGAATACTGAAAATATATATGATAGGTTCTGATAGCTTTTAAAAAAGCGAAGTTAATAGTAAACTTAGAGAAAAGTTACTTCCACGTTTAAGAATTAAACTATTTAAGGTTTAAAGTAACCTTTAATAAACTTAAAATGTAACTGGAGAAGATAAAGGTAATTAGGGATTAGCTTACTTTAAAGAATTAGAAAGAGTTATAAGCTTTTATTAACTTTACAAACTTTTATTATTATTTTGTTAGGTACTTTATAAAAATTATAAGATTACTTTACAAACTTATAAGTAAAGGAAAACCGTTTAAGTAGATTAATAGATAATAGAAGGTGTTTAAGGACCTTAAGTACGCCTTTATTATAATATTAGTTTTAGCTTTCCCCGATTTCTTAAAGCTCTTTTAAGTTAAAACAGACTTTTTAGAATTTGTAATTAGTAAAGAACTTAACTAAGTCTAGGATGATAGGAAACGTTACTTAATTACCTTCTTATTAAAAGGGATCTACAGCTTAGTTTTACGATATTTAATCTATAATAAAGAACTAATAACGATTATTTAATACTTTGTAAAATAAACACTATATCTAAGTAATACGGAAGAACTAGTCCAGGTCTTTTCAGACTATAATAACCTTTAGTACTTCTTAATAAAAGAACTCAGTTTACGGTAAGCATAATAGGTAGAGTTAATAACCCTGTTCTACTTTTAAATCTACTACGTTAAAAGAAAAGATAATAGGTAAGCTGACGCTCTTAATTAAAGACAGGACTATAAGGAGGCTAATCTAGCCTTAATCCTTATCACTATATTTAATAAAGTAAAGAACAGTACGTTAGAATATACGCTATAAGTATCAGATAACTAGATATTAAAATAAACTATTAACGTTTATATAAACTTATAAATAAAATATAACATTTATTAGTAATAATAAGACTTTTAAGTAAGAAGGTTAATAGAAGGAACTTGTAAGTATAAGTGCCCTTTAGGAGACTTTTTAAAGCACTTATAAGATTATAGTAAGGAATACTTAAAGTATCTAAATTATAATAAAACTAGTTATTAGTTAAAATAGTTACTAAAAGGCGTAAACAGTATACTTAAATTAAAAGTAAAGCTTTAATATTAAAAGAAACTGTACATTTATAATTTAGATAAATAAAAGGAGTATATTTAATAAGTTTACAAATCTTAACTTAAAGGATATATAAGCTGGGTTAAAACCTTTACATAAGTTTAATAAGCGTATACCTTCCTAGGAATGAAGAAGTTAGTTAAGGAAGTAGTTAATAACTATAATATCTGTTATTAAAAGTAAAACTAACATTATAAGCTGTATAAACTTCTTAAATTACTCCCTGTACTACAGGCGTTATAAAGTTCCATCTTACTTAACTTCGTCACTAAGATTCTAAAGTTTATAAACCCTATTATAAAAGTCACTTATAATTAAATCCTTATAGTAATCGATAGATTAATAAAATAAGCTTACTTTCTGCTAACTTTAAAGGATATAACTGTAAAGTAACTTACTTATATTTTTAAGAAAGAGGTAGTTTTATAACACTTTTAGCTAGATAATATCGTTACAGATTAAGATAAGCTAATTATATCGAAGTTCTAATAAGGACTAATATAAAGAATAAGTATAAAAAGTAAGCTTTTAACAGCGTTTTACCTATAGACAGATAGCTAAACGGAATAAGTTAACTAAATACTTATAACGTATCTTTAAACTTATATTAACTTTAAATAAGATAATTAACTTAAGCTGTTACTAACAGTATAGATAGCTTATAATATAACGTTAATTAAGTTAATAAGTATATTACTGTTCTTTACTAACTACAGTAAGGAGCTTAAGCTCCGTTAAGGCCTACTTACTAACACCTCTTAAGCCGCAGTCTGTATAAACTGGATATAAGAGCTATATAACTACTTATAAACCGAACTTAAATTTACACGTAAATAAATAAAGAAATTTATTAATAAATACTAAACTAAATAACTAGTACTTAAGAAAGGACTTTATTATAATAATAAATAAGTTAAGGGACTAACTTTTTAAGAAGGGGATTACGTTTACCTTTTTTCACAAAACTTACATTCGAAACGGCCTAATAAGAAGCTTGACTTTAAAAGGTACAGACCGTTCTAAATTAAGAAAAAGGTTATTACCTCTAATTACGAACTAGACCTATCTGTTAATATAAAGGTACAGACTAAGGTTTTTCATATCTTACTTTTAAAACTTACCTTAAAAGGAGTTCCTCTGGAAAAGAAGATTAAGATTAACGTTAATAAGGATAAGTATAACGTTAAGGAAGTTATAAATTTATAAAAAGGAAAAAACACGTTTGAATATCTTATTAAGTAGTTAGATTACAACCCTGAAAGTAACTTGTAAGAGCTAGTTAAAAACCTTAAGTGCTTAGACTTAATTGTGGAGTTTTACCGAAAGAATCCAAACCGATTAAAACTAACGATAAGGACTAGAAATAAGATAAGATCTAATATTTAAATTATTATACTGAAAAGTAAGATTACTGTAGGATTTAAAGCTTAAGAAGCGGTAGGAAACTCTTTAGTAGGTATAGGAAGACATTTATCAGAACCCTTAGCTAGGGTTATAAGGACCTTAAACTTAATAAGGAGGCTGGACCTTTAGAACTCCTAGTAAGCTCTATATAAAAACCAGTCAGTAAAAAAAGGCTGCCTTTCACGTACTGGAAAAAGGAGTTACAGACTAAGTTAAGAAGAAGTTATTAGCTATAACGACCCTTTAGAAAAAGAACTAATAGGTGTTCCTACTAAAAAGCCTCCCTAATCGAAGGACTTACTAACTTCAGGAGGAGTAGCTAAACAGGCTTCCTCTTATTTCTAGAAGCAAAGGATCTCTACCTCTTAATTAAACGTAAAGAAAGTTTATTCTTCTGTCCTGTAACGTTAGACTTTAATCCACTTAAGTTAAGTAGTAACTTTATAGAGCTTTTAAGTTTTCAGCTTTAAGTTCCGCGTAGTAACGTCGTACTTAGCGTCAAGATGGCACTTCTTAGAAAGGAGCTATTAGAGAAAAACGTTACTGTAACTAAATGTGTTACATAAAGACAAAGCCCTTACTAATAAGCATTTAGAATAACTATTTAATTATGTAGTAACGAGATAAGAAAGTGATTTTAAAGAATAACGATTATAAGGTAACATTTGCGATCTAAAAGTCAAAGTAAAGTCCGCGAGGTTACGGTAATAAGAGGTACTGTTTTTCAAAATACGCTTTTATATACGGTTAGTAGGTATAGTTACGTTAGGAAAGAAGGAACGCTCTTACTAGGATTCTTTATAGAAAAAGAATGTTAAAGAGGGGGAATTATATAACGACCTTACAGGCTGTTACTTAAGCTGAAGCAGTCTGATAAATCCCCCGTATAAGGAACAGTGCAGGAAAACAGTACGTACAGTACTACGTATTAAACTAAGGGTGTAAAGACCTAAAGCCCTTATAACTAACTAGCAGTTACTTAGCTTTAGCAAAGGTGCTTACCTATTAAGTATTTATAAGACCTTTAAGTAAGGAGTGTTTAGTAATAAGTTATTTAATTCCTTACTAAGTAATAAGCTATTAAATAAAGTATAAAGTACCTTTTAGTTAGTTAGTATAAATAGCTATAGTTATACCTATAACTACCGTGAGGGACTCTGGTTCCTTACGCTAATATTTAATTATTCATTTATATCCTACTGTTCAGACTCACCTCTATGCATTATAGTAACAGCGACCTACAGTGACATTAAACCCCCTGTCTAGGAGTGTTAGCTTAATAAGCTGTCTTCGGAACGCCCCTTACCTGTTAACGTCCTGCTATATGTTCTGTCTTAACCCGCGCCAGCCCTCTTAAGGCCTGTATTGGGTGCAGGTTGTAATAGTAAGTTTACCCTTAGAGCGTTAGGAATACATAAAGCACTTTAAGTCTACATACTAACCCAGGGCTCCGCTCCCTAAGCGATATATATTTAAAGACCTTCAGCCCTATATATATACTCACACTAACTGCTCTAACCTAGATAAGTTATATCTTACCTGTCGCTAGTAGGTATACTATAAGATGTAAATACATTAGCAGCAGTGGACGTGCCACTAATGTAAGGGCATAACCTTTAATTTAAGGGAGCTTATAAAGATACATTTACAGACAAACTATACCAGATCCTAAATTAAGTAATAATTCTCTATTTTACTTAACATAAGTGAAAGATTACTTAACGAAACCTAAATTCTTATATATCCTATATACCTTAACGAATTATATCTTAACTAACTTTTACTTTACCTTATAGACTATATAGAGGAAATATTCCTATTTATGCTACTAATTATCTCTTATAGAGATAAAGACAGTAACTTACAGGTTATATAAGCTACTTAAACTGTTAATAACACAGGTATAGGCTTTACCACATCTGACATAAGCTTAAAATTCTCAGCACCAGATACTAGAGAGAGGCCTTTAGAATATTAGTAGGTTCTTAAAAAGCTTACCGACTTAAAGCTAGTGGGCAGCCTTAAAAAGGCTAAGAATTAAAGATTAAGCTTAAATAAAAACTTATAGAAACTAATAACACTCTTAAGTTATATAAGTCGTGTTCGGTCTGTATGCTTTATACTATACAGTTAGCTGCTCACATTAAGTTCTTTTAATAAAACGGTTTAGCTTTAGGATCCAGTAACGGGTAATCCATTACAGACCCTTAAAGGCTATAATAATATCGTCTATTTAGTAATATTCTCACTTAATAGTAAAGTATTAGCCTTAGGTTTAATAGACTATACGATCCGGCTTTAGGATCCGATAACTAGCAATCCACTACAGATATTTAAAAGCTATATTAAATCTATCTGTTTAGTAATATTCTTACTTAATGATAAATTACTAGCCTCTAGTTCACGGGACTATACGATCCGGCTCTGGGATCTGATAACCGGTAGTGTATTACGGACTATGGAAGACCATAACAGTAATGTAAATTCAGCCACATTTTCGCTGGACGGTGGACTGATAGCCTCGGCCTCAGACAACCGCACAATCCGGCTTCACTTGGTTCACGTAGAGTAGCAAATTGAGAGGAAACTGGTTCTCTGCAGGATGTAGAAAATATCATGGCATGTCATATGGTTGCATAATCTTTCCAGTGACTCTGAAATGAGAAGGACCGAATTCTTAACGTCGAAGGCTTCTTTTGAGATTTGGGAAAGGTACTGGGTCGAGACTCGAGGTACTCATGGCAGGATAACGTAGTTGGTGAGGGACTCGGTGCCGTTGGGGACGTAGGCGAAGGCTATGAAGGTTTGAGAGGTCCACTCTCTCTCTCAATTGATCGTCTACATTTACGTTTGGAACCCATGTTCATGATTTCTCCTTGCTATGGCGGCGCCTTACAGGGCGACTGTCGAGATAGTAGAGAAACTGGACCGTGACTGCATGGGCTCAGCCAGTTTCCCAAGTTGTGTACTCACAATATATTACATGTCGGAGACATGTTACATTCCTCAATACTTAGGCCAGCTATGCTAGCAGGCTGCAATCATCGATGTGTCCCCAAGGTCTTCCAGACCGCTTCTACCTCTGTACCTAGCTGACGGGGTTTCTGACACCTGCGTTGGGCCGCCTCACAAATAACCCGAACCCTAGTCCTAATAACCAAGGGTGTCAGTGCGATACTATCACGTCCATCTCAGGTGATTTGCGCCTCTCCGAGGAGTTCTACTGTCAGTTAAACGGCAAAGGCCCTAGAGGTTGGACTGGAATTGATCTGGTGAGATTTCTGACTTGCAAAAGAAGGTTCTCCTCATCGCAGGACGTGTTTTAAGCATTATGGCTACGTCAGAGATACGTAGCTTCTTGCCCCACTGGCCAGTACCAGTATAAATTTGGGTACCCCAGCAGAAACTACACGGAACGTCAAGCCACTATCTTACGCGAATTTGAGAGGAACCTCCCTTCTACAGTGCACCACTTCAGAATGTCGCTGCCACCACATGTCGCCGGGCCCAGTGAGGGATCCCTTCACACATATACCGTCATTTTCTTGCACGGCCGCGATAGTGAAGCAGAGGAGTTCGCCTGTGAATTCTTCGAATCCGAGGCTTCAGGTCCCGAGGCCGATCGCACCTTAACAGCCCTTTTCCCCGACACTCAGATGGGTGTTTCCTCAAGCAAAAGCTCTCCGCTCCGAACGATTCGATACCGACATGTCACAATGGTTCGACATGTGGTCACTCCAGGATTTGCAAGCACGTAGCGAGCTGCAAATCCCGGGTCTTCAGCCGAGCGTCGATCGCGTGCTCAAGACGATCAAGGAAGAGGAACGACTAGTTCTAAGGGAGAGAATGTTTCTGGGTGGGATAAGCCAGGGTTTCGCAACGTACGTTTTTGTACATATATTTCGGCCGCGGCCTCAATTGTTTTTGACGCTTCGTGGTTCCAGGGTACTAGCGGTACTCTTTGCTGATGGCAAAGGAGGGTTTGCCGGTCTCTGCGGATTTTGCGGCTGGTTCCCGCTTGCGGACGAAAGCCACATTCATAATCCGCGAACGTTCATATCCCCTCGAGCGGCTTACCAACCTACAGCGCCTGTATCTAGGCGGTATAAATAACAAATAAGGACCGCCGGCGCTGCTATCGCAACTCGCAACACCTATCCTTCTTGAACACAGCCGAGACGGCGACACTATATCTGTTAAGAATAGCGCGCTTGCCTGTTGTTATGGGAACGTCTTGTTGATGTGGAAGGGAAGGATCATGAGGGAAGATGAGGTTGACGAGTTTTTCGTTCAGCTGCGGGGTCCGATTTGGCAAATCATGAGCGATATTCACACTTACCCTTTTCAGCTAGATGTGAAGACGTGGGTAGGTACTGCGCTAACCTCAGTAAGTCCGGGCCGGATTACCTCACTTTGTCCACTTGTGAACAATACAAACTTCCTCTAAATTCCCCCAATCAAATCAACACTAGAGCTAAGAAGGCGCAAGTTACAGCAATTTCCTCTTGGTGGATATCCGATCTGGGGCAGCAGCTATTCTTAAGCCCCTTAGCGCTGGATGTAGTACCTTCTCTCTTCCCATCCCCCCTTACCCCTTCGTCCCGACCCAAGCACGTGCCAAGTAGGTACTCACTCGGCCTGGTCCAGCACCCTCGCCCCGCTCGTCCCGATTGCCTAGCCGAACTAACTCCATGACGTCCCTCTCCCACAACCAAAACAATTTCGGCCTGAGCCCCCTATAGGTCCTCCCCCCCCTTTCAGCCCACCTATTTTCGTCCCCACGTCGGCCCGTCAAAACCCCGTCAAAACCCCCCTCCCATCCGATGGTACCTGAAATCAATGTGCCGCCGTCAACGATGATGAAATGCAGAGCACGACGTTGCACAAATATATAGTGCAGAAACATTTCCTTCGTGATCCACCCTCCCCAACACCATATCGCCTATTGACCTCCTGAATTTCCAGCAAGTTTGATCCTCAACACCAACATGCACGCCTCCTTCCCCATCCTGCTCCTCCTCCCCCTCACCTCCTTCGCCGCTCTCAACGGCCGCTGCACCGGCAGCAAGGCGACCGGCCAATGGAAGGATGATGGCATCTGCATCAAGACGTCAACATGCAAAAAGTACAAGGGCTGCACTAAGAACGGGGCGTGCCCCTACGACGATGACGACGTCAAGTGCTGCCTGATCGACAAGTGCGAGGGGGGTCCCGAGGAAGGATTGGGACCAAAGAGCCACTGCGAGTGGACGACGACCAAGGGGAGCATCTGCAATGACTTTGGGATCTGGTTTGACAGTGGGTTCTCTTTCCTGGAAGGTTTTGGTGAGCGATGCTGATGATGCCGCAGATAAATGTCCCGGAGGGGACAACTACAAGTGCTGTCTCATTTCGTAAATCCCGACCCATCTTCCTTTTTAGCAACAGACCTCGATAGTCCACACCAAAAGAAACAGCAAACCTTTCCCATCTCACCTCAACGGCTTCCTACCAACCAAACAAACCTGATCCAAACAATGATACACCCCCCTCGCCACCTCCTCCTCAGCCCTCCCCCTTACCCTCCCCTACCCTCTTCCTCGTCCACCCACTCCCCTCAACCCCTACTAACCCCTCCAAACACCCTAAAAGCACTCCATCACATTCCTCGCCCCCCTCTCCCTCACCCCCTTCTACTCCGAGCCCCCTAGCAACTAATCTGTCGAAAACACATCCTCCTGAACCTCCTCCAGCCCCAATTCCCTCCACACCTCCTCCCTCCGCCCACTAGCATCCCCATCCCCATCCCGCATCATCAGCCCAATCACTGCGTCTTTTGACCTCAACGGTTCCAGCGCGGTATACACCTCCCTTGCATGCCTTCCTCGAGGTCCCCGCGACGGAGCAGTATACCTAGAAATTGCACGAGTTGATCCACCGCAGCCACCCGCCCGGCTTCTGCAGCGTGAGGAGGGTGCGGAGGGTGCGCTCCCAGTCTGCGGCGGAGGTGGCGCTGCTGAGGAAGCGGGCGACGACGACATCGTAGCTTGCCAGTTCCGAGGCGGGGACGGGGGCGAGCATGTCTTGTACGATGAAGGAGACGTTGGGTGTGGGTGCCGGGGGCGGGGAAGGCGGAGGCGGAGATGTCGAAGCCGGTCAGCTTGGAGGTGGGTGGTAAGGTCCGAACGAGGTCGAGGAGGAAGATGCCAGTACCGGTATCGATGTCTGCGATTTTGTAGGGAGAG
>Ga0247780_1000490_pt1 | contig 36772 bp, 8 predicted proteins | sample UWRJL079202R5_FD_179927 | JGI IMG/M metagenome (GOLD analysis project Ga0247780, IMG submission 179927) | Plant litter microbial communities from Arlington Agricultural Research Station in Wisconsin, United States - UWRJ-L079-202R-5 | ecosystem: Environmental > Terrestrial > Plant litter >...
GCGCCGGTCCTTCTACTGCTATGTACAAAGGAAACCGTGCCGTATAGGCCGGATAAAAACCTTCGTCAACTCCTTCGAAGCCACTAACTATGCGAGTCCATCTTGTTACAAACGAACGGAGGCCCTTATCGGCCTCCAGCCCCACTAGCCCTCCTCTCCTGTTTCCAGCTCTAGCCGTCTGGCTAGTCTGTACTCCAGTAGCCGGCTAGAGTCCATCAGCCAGCCAAGGACCTTCCGAACAAGCCTTCCGCTCTAGGCGTTTGCTACCTGTAATACGGCCTGCAAGTCCCTTTGTGATTAAATCTCTCGGCAGTCCCACAGCCTCTGTAACAGTGGGTTAAAGCACTAAACTACTAAGTGCTCTACTGTTTCCCTACCTTCCCTATATCTACAGTAGGGAGTACGGACCTCTGGAACCTTTACCTTAAACAGGTAATCCCTAAGGCTTATATCCCCTATTTAGGCTTAGGAAAGGAGGCTACTTTAGGCCTTTATAAGGCCCTTATATCACTTTAAGGCTTTATTAGTAAATAAAAGGGAAAGGGGGTTTTTATTTACTAGCCTTTCCACTAGCTAACTAGCTCTTTAGCTCTCCCATTAGGCCTGTTAGGCTAATTTTACAACTTCGTCTGTTTCTAACTCTTTATCTTTCTTTTCCCCTATTTTCCACCTTTAGCTAACTTATTAAGTTACTGTAATTACGGCCTGTTTAGTAGGTATTAGGCCTTATAGTCCTTACTAAGGCTTCTATCTTTAGTTTCTTATTTTCCTTTTAAACTGTTAGCTAATTCTGTTATAGGCTTCTGTGATTAAGTGTACTGCTAGAGTTTGTTTAACTTCTAACCCTTTTCCAGTTTATAAGGCTTTCTCTTATAGCTGGTCTTTAAAGTCAGTTAGTTATTTATTAAGGTAAAGGTCTAATAATGGGACTTAAGCCTCTATTTCTAAACACCTTACAGGGGCTATTTAATAAGCTTTAATTACAATATAGAGGCTCTTGTTTTAAGCCTTTAATAAGGCCTTTACTAGCCCTCTTAGCTTACTAGTACCTCTTAAAGCTGTTAGCTAGTGGAAGCTAAAAGCCCTGTAAGTTATAACGTTACGGATACACTTAGTATAAACCTCCTTAATATAGGTAAGGTTTAGGCTTTATGTTTTAGCTGTAATCCTTAATAATGTAAAGTCTTAAGTCTTTAACTTCCGTTTAACTACTTAGTAGTGGGCTTTCTATAATAATTTCCAGTCTAGCCAGACCCTTAAGAACTAAGCTAAGCTTACTAGTTTAACTAAGCTGTAGCCCTCTTAGCCCCCTATGTTAGCAAGAGTTACAGGGTTCTTCTATTACCTTTAGCCTTTATTAAAGTGGATTAGTTTACACTTCTAGGCTGCGAAAGCTATCCTGTAAGTACTTACCTACTGTAAGTATGTTTTCCAGGCTTTCTCCAGTTACTTAGTGTTAGCTTTAGGGCTTCTTCTAAACACTAACAGGTTCGTGTCGTCAGTAAAGCCTATTATACTAATAAGTAAGTAGTCCTCTTTTAAAGCTTTATATAGCAAGGCTATGTAAAGGATAAAGAGAACGGGGGAGAGTGGGGAGCCTTAGGGTACCCCTGCGGCCTTAAAGTCCTTAAATTCGCTATCCCCTAAAACGTGCTACCTAAGCCCCCTTAGGGGCGAAGATCTAACCTTGTAGGGGGGTACCCAAAAGGGGGCCTAAGGCAAGACCCCTAACTATCACGTAACAGCTTACAGCACTTTATTATCGTTACACGTGCACTACACTAAGTAACCTTAAGGTTTACACCTTAAGCTATCTTTATAAAGTTAATCCACATAAAAGGGTACGTAAGTGATATTACCAGTTAAGCCAGCACCAGGTATAATCTAAATCTGTAGCCCCTTCGTAGTAGCTCCTCCTTATCGGCTAACTAATACACACGTCCGTCCTCTTTAACTAGTTATAATTCTCCTCTCTTTATAACCCCCTTACAGTAACGATATCTTATACTTATTACACTTACAGGGCACTTATACTAGTATAATCTGATAGTAATTTCCTTTTATATTATAAGGCGACCTTACAGGTCTATTACTAAAGCACTGTACACTTAGCTTTTACAGCTTAAGTGTAAGCTGGGACTGCTTTAAGGTCGTTTTAACCTTAGTTAACTGTAACTATTACAGCTTATTAAGTTACCTTTACTTATTAATAAAGACCTAACTTCCCGTTACTTAAGATAATCTCCCCCCTTAAGCTAACTGTATCTTATAACAGGCCAGTATGTAATAGGGCCGTAAGCGGAGCTACCACGTTAATAAAGTCGCTATATTAGCATAACCTTACCTCCAGTCCGCTATTAACCTGCTTTAATCTACTAATTATAGGTTATTATAGCTAACCAGCCGTTTAAATTAAGGGCGTTACTCCTCTGTAAGTATAGCAGCCGCCTGTAGGCTATTTTACACCCTTAATAAACCTGTTCTCGTACTTTTACCTTAGTTAATTAATAACCTTATTCCCTACTTCCCCTTATAACCAGCTTTCACTTTAACCCTTATAACATCCTTATTACGTTTTCCATGTTTATAAAGGAACGCTTACTTAAAGCCAGGTAGAGCTAAAGGTGCCCTATCCCCCCTTTAAAACGTTAAGAGGGTTAAGTGGTTTTTTTACCTAATTTCCCTCTTTTTTATTAAATTTTAACTGTATACGTGTAAGAAAGGGTCGTAGTTAGTACTTAATTAGTTCGTTTTTCGTACGTAGGAGTGGTAAGTCGTTTAATTGAAGGTTGATTGACTGTGTAGTAGTGGGTGTAGCAGTGTAGGATTTTCAGGCGTATAAAAAATTTTCGTGAAAATCCTGACTTTAAGACCATATAATTAGCGTTTTGGCCACTCCACGACCACATAACGACTGCGTGGCGATGTAGTCCCCAGGACTTAATAAAGCTGATTAAAAATAATTATCCCGTCGATTTTGGCGATGCCCGACCGCGTGCGCGGCGCGCGGCCCTTGGTGTCGGTTTACCGAGAGGGAAAGAAAAATAATACCTTTTTATTAACAATAAGCTCTTGTAAATAAGCTCTGTACTCTGTTTCTGGGTTTGGTTGGATATAGAACTCGTCTTCGTCGTTCGATTCATCATAAATATTCTCAGCTGGAGAATTTGCGTTATTTATATTTAGTTCTTCTTATACCTTATAAATAATTATTAGTATAATATAAGATTTTTATAAATAATAATACAAAATAAATAAATAAAATAACAAATAGAATAATAGACTGGGTGAACTTACAGTTTAAATTCAGCTTTAACAACTTTGCAAACCTCCAATTCACTGTTATCATCAATATAGAAGATTCCACCTCTTCTAAATTATGTGGTTTTATATCGTGGATCTAAATATAAAGCCAGTAAATAGGGTTTTAATTCTTCAAGCCGTCAGACCCCTACTATACGAGGGTAGTATTTTCGTAACTTATCAATTCTAGCGTGTATAGCGTTAATAAACGCTTCGTACCATTCAGCCTATTAATAAGTTCATAAATATTAATAATAGTGATAAAACAGTATTAATGATAATAACGTGGAATAAACTTACTAATTCTGGCTCTTCTATTGCTTTAGCTTCAAATTCCATAATAAAAGCCTCTAATTTGTTAAATATTGAATAAACAAATAGTAAGGCCTTATTAATATTAGTATAATACTCGCTTTGTAGCCGTACAGTTGGCTGAACGAGTACTGAAAACACTTTTTCCAGTTGTTGTAGTGTTATCCATTCGGCTGGTGTTAGGAATATCCTCTTATACTCCTTGCTTTCAGTGTTTTTAAAGATATAGGTTAACGGCTCTTTAACTTTTAAGGCCGTTTTTATCATATAATATGTAGTATTCCAACAAGTAGGTGTATCTATTGAATAATTAGTAAATTAAAGTTATAATTGTCTTACAATATCATAATAAATAAATAAATAAGGATAAACTTTACCAATTAGAATAACACGTTTTCTAAATGTTTCTGGAAGGATTCCTTCTTCTTTGGCTCGAATAATTCCTTCGTGGAATAGTTTTTTAACGTCTGTGGTATATTTTACCATTACGGCAAGTCGTCAAATTCTAGAGGTAATAGCTATTATAATTCTATAAATTAGTAAAGAATTATCATAATAATGAAAAATAATAATAATAAAAAGAAATGATAATAAAAAAGAATAATAATACGGAATAAGAAAATACGTACTATTTAATTCCAACGAGTTATATTCTTCTAAAACCTCGTCGTTTTCATCATTTAAAGCCATAAGTCGAAGGTTAGTTAAATAAAGGATTTGCTCGTCAATTTCAAGTGTTGAAATATACTCATTTAACATAACCTAAGCAACCAAGTGTAAAACGTGTGTTAGACACCTGATATCGAACCTTAATTCTTCGTGGAATGACTGATACGTTATTAAAAACGTATTATTATTAGATGCGCTGTCCCGCGTTATACTATTAGGATAATAATTAGTATAGAAATAAGAATAATTATTATTATAATAAATAGAATAAACTTACGAAATCACAGTTTGTGGTGTTACCGCTGGATATGGCCTTATAACGTCTATAAACTCGTTATAAATATAAGTGCCAGTGTGGTTTTCTTCTAGGTTTTCAAAGGCTATTAAATTAACAAATTAGTTATATTATATAATAATAAATAAGAATAAATGATCAATACTTTACCTAGTAGTTTATAAACTAGTTTAAAGTCTTTATTAATAAAGTTGATTATTAGGCCTAAATAGCCTGTTTGGGTGTTTGAAGTCCAAATATCAAACGATAAGCAAAATGTGCCTAATGATTCAACATTGGCCTTTAATTGAGTGTTGAAAGTAGCAAATAATTATTAAAAGTGGAATCTATAAGGTTTTTCATCTTATGACAGTTAATAACAGGTGCCAAACTAGTTCAAATTAGTAATAATAATAATAGAAATAAGGAGTAAAAATAATGAATAAAACTACTTACGGATTGAAATATCGAATAAGGTCTTTAAAAGACTTGGAATTTAACGAGTTAAAAGAGATGTTATTGTCGATAATAAAAGTTAAAACCTTTACTAAGGCTTCTTCTTCTGTAAAGTCAGTAGTAGTATTACTACGTGACCTTTTACTCAGGTTAGGCCTAAAAAACTCCAAGTCGGAGCTAGTTAATGTAGCCGATTCTAGAATATAATAAGTATAATTAATATAATTAATAATATAATAATAATAATATAGTAGAAAAAACCTACTTTTTTGCTTTGTAGCCTCTGAATGTTCGTTAAAAGCAATTAAAGGGTGCTTAGCCCTATAATGACGTGCGTCGTTTGAGCCTTGGAAGCGCTGTATAGTATCTATAACTTTATATTTGCAACTATGAAATAGAAAAGTTAATAATAAGAATAATAAGAATAGTAAAAATAGTAAAAATAATAAGAATAATAAGAATAGTAAAAATAGTAAAAATAATAAGAATAATAAGAATAATAAGAATAGTAAAAATAGTAAAAATAATAAGAATAATAATAATAATAAGAATAATAAGAATAATAAGAATAATAAGAATAATAAGAATAATAAGAATAATAAGAATAATAAGAATAATAAGAATAATAAGAATAATAAGAATAATAAGAATAATAAGAATAATAATAACAATAAGAATAATAATAATAAAGGAGAAAATAAAAGAAGGCTTACGTAGTTCATTGTATAACTACTTCTCTTTCCTTTGCTAAATTAATTGGTAATAGGGTTCATGTGAAAAGGCCGTTTTTAATAACGTAAATGTTAGATTCCGCTTCGGCTTCTAGTTAAAACTAGGCTTATTGTATTTCGACTCCGAGAATCTTGTCGATAGGTCGGCTGTAATACTATTACTACTATTAATAGTAGCAAGAAGTTGGCTAGAAGAAAGCTCATTCTGGCTCATGGAAGCAGAAGCCTTGTTATCAGAGAAAGTCATGATAATATTTGTGAATGAAAACAATTATAATAGGAAGGGGTATAAGAAGAGGTTGTAATAGCTGACTTTTAACAGTTTAAAAGGCTTATACTGAAGAGGGTTATAGTGGGGAGTAAAGAGGTGAGAAACGGAGAAGGGTTGAAGTTCTTTAATAGAATGAATATGGCTTATAAAATAAGTTCCGAATTATAATTTAATTATTATATAAATTACGGAGTTTAAAGTAATGGCTATATTTCAAAGTAATATAAAACGTTTATATTACTTGTTTTATAAACGATTATTAATTAACGGCTGTACTTTAAAGTGTTGTATTTAGAATGATTAATAACGTTATATTAATGAATACCTATATTCCAGAGCAATAAACAGCTATATTCTAGAGTAATAAGTGGAATTTATATTATTTTTTCCAAAAACTACTATTCTTAAAATAGTGAATAATATTTAATAAAATGATAAAAAGAATTATTCCACAGTTTTAATTATAATTTATATTAGAAACTATAAATAATAAGGCAATGATAACTATTTTTGTCCTACAACTATATCTACCAAATTCCTCTTTAGCTCCATAACAAACCTCCAGGCTGTTGGCTTAATATGAAGGGTTTGAACAAGGGCTTCAAGCCGATTAGTTACAGGATTGGGAAAAAAGCTAAAATGAGCCTCTTCTGTGACTGGAAAGCAAATTCCACTGCTACCCAAATAACTTCCAGGTCTTTGGAAGTGGTTTTCAATAGAAAACACCAGAAAATCCACTACATCATCATCATCTTCACCTAAATCTATGGAAATTCCACTTCGTTCGAAAATATCAACACTTACAGCCGTAAAACCACTATTATTAAGCCAATCGGCTGCAAACAGTAGCTCATTGTGTGGCTTCTTAGTTCCACTCCTTGGGCCTTTAGCGTACGTTGGAATCCTCATCCTATTCCTCCAATATACCGTTTTATCGTACTACGTACGATTTTCCAGTGTAAAAACTAGAATAAAGTAGGTAGGGCAATAGTTATAGGGTCGTTCGGGGTGGTTAAAAATGTGGGCTTAAAGCAAGGAATAAAACAGTTAGTAATCTAAAGAATAATACAAAGAATAATCCAAAGAATAATCCAAAGAATAATCTAAAGAATAATCCAGAGAAACGGAAAAAGAAGATAAAATAAAACTAACCTCATTAATGGTAAAACCGCCAGATTCGATATTCGGAGCCATATTCTCAGGGTTAAGATAAACAGGAGCCTCAACAGAGGAGCTGTAATAGGCTGGGTTGTTGTTTGGAAGAGCCTTTACACTAGTAAAATAATCTAGAAAGCCATTCCTTCGAAATTCAGCTGTAACTGTTGCGTGGAGGGGGGTAGGATAAACAGCTATAAAGCTCTCTCCACGAACATCACAAGGTAAAAATACCGTTGTGGAGTAGTTGAAAGCTGTAACTTCACACTCTTGTTCCACTTCTGGTGTTTTGGCCTTATAATTGACCATAATAGCCAACTATAAGCCTTACGGCCAGAGAAGAGTGAAATGGGGGGTTTTCAAGAAAGAATAATAGGGGTAAGGGGCGATGGTAAAAAGGTAGAAGAAAGGCTAGAAAATGAAAATGCTTTAGCTTCTTTTATTACTTATTTTATTTTATTAGCCCTACGGCTGTGTGAGTGGAGTGTGTAGATATAACTGGTTAATTACGGTAACGGTGGAATAATAATGCCGAATACTACCTAGATAAAACTATTTAATTACTGCAACGGTGAAATAATAAGGCCGATTACCACGACGACTGGATAAAACTGGATAAAGCTGGTTAATTAATATAATAGTGGAATAATAAAGCCAGATACTATAACGGCTGGTTAAATCTATATAAAACTACTTAATTTTCATAACAACGGATAAAATAATACTCTACCGGCTAAAAGAGAGTGGATAAAATAATGATTTATCACATTATTTTAAAATAAACTGGTTTTCACTATTTAATTAATCTTAAAATTTATTAATAAAACTGATCTATGAATGGACTTTTATTTTTAAGTTTAGTTTCTGTTATCTACAGCTGAAAGTAAAATAAATAAAAATTTTAAGTTTAAAAATAATAAATTAATATAATTATGTATTATATTAACTTAATATTTTGATTTTGAGGCAGTTTTTCTTTAAATTTTAGCATAATTCAGAGATACTGTTACTCGTTGCCATTTATTATTATGCAATTTAGTTAATTAATTATTAATTAATTAAAGTGTGTAGTTAATGTAGTCACTTGTAGTCAGTCAGACTAAACTACAACTACACTGTAGTCAGTCAGTAGGTTGACTAAAACTACATGTAGTCAGTAAAACACTGACTATAACTGACTAAACTACAGTAACTACAGTCAGTGACTACAAACTACAGACTACATTACCAACCCTGACGTTAAGGAAGTTATAAATTTACGAAAGGGAAAGAATACGTTTGAATATCTCGTCAAGTAACTAAACTATAGCTTTAAAAGTAACTTCTAAGAGCTTGTTAAAAATCTTAAGTACTTAGACCTAATTACAGAGTTCTATTAAAAGAATCTAAATTAAATAAAACTAACGATAAGAATTAAAAATAAGATGAGACTTAATATTTAAACTATTATACTAAAGAGTAAGATTACCGTAAGATATAGAGCTTAAGAAGCGGTAGGAAACTCCTTAATAAGTACAGAAGAATATTTATTAGAACTTTTAGCTACAGTTATACCGACCTTAAATATAATAAAGAGGCTAAGCCTCTAGAGTTAGTAAGCTTTATATAAATCGTATGTGCGGCAGTATAGAGAATTAAGAAGATGTAGACTGGTAGCTTACGGGATAACTTACCTATAACCAGAAGACTTACGTTTCGCTGCAGGTTTAGGGAAGGAGTTAGAGGGTAAAAACCAAGCTAATATACCCTAAGGTCTCCCGAACTAGTTATATAGCAGTACGTAGTAGAAAAACTTGTTTACAAGAATAAGCATTATTAAGAAAGGAAGTTAGTATAAAAGAAAAGTAAAAAAGAAGAGACACTAAAGGCTTAGGACTAGACTGATTAGAGTGACGCGCTTAAGTATGTTATGCGGAGAAGCGAAACACGAATGCGCTACTACTACACTAAAGAGCCGTCCCGTTTATTAAAAGGAAGGAACGACAAACTAAATTATAAGGTAACTGTAGGTTATAGAGACCCTGTTAGGAAGTTCCCTTAGTGAAAAGACTCCGTGTCTTCAGGAGGAGCGCTTAGCTTGACCTCCTTACCTTTCTAGAACTCCATTAACTCTACCTTACAACTAAACGCCTTGGTAGCCTAGTGCTTAAGATAATATTACTGCTTATAAAGACGCGTTAAGCACGTTAACGCCTTTTACAGTTTAGTAGTAGCTTTGTAAAACTGTTAAGTAACAGATTTAACCTGTAAATTAAGGTCTTACTTCTTAATAAGAAGAGCTTTTAGCTTTGCTTTGCTAACGTTAAAAGCGTTACATTAGGAGAGTTAATGCCTCTTCAAACAGTGGTTGTAACTGTTAGAACAGTTTGAAACCTAGTAAGTAGGGGGTTAGCAGATTTGTAAAAAGAATAAGGGGATATCTCGCTATTAAAAGCTTATGTGTAGGTTATTAAGTTTAAACAGCAGTTAGTGCTTTTACCTTGCTCCTGTTTTAAGATTTGGGAACTGGTTACTTGTTATATGGTGGAGTAGTGGAAGGGGGAACTTACCTCTTGAGTTCTTTATGGGAAAAGAATGCTGAAGAGGGGGAATTGTGTAACGACCTTACAGGACGTCGCTTAGGCCGGCGCAGCCTGACAAATTCCCCGCAGAAAGAACATTGTGGGGAAACAGTATATACAGTACTGTGCACTGGGCTAGGGGTGTAAAGACCTAAAGCCTTTATAATTGCTCCTTAGCTTTTAGCGTCCTGCTATACGTTCTGTCTTAACCTGCGCTAGTCCTCTCGAGGCCTATATCGGGTGCAGGTCGTAATACTCTCTTTTAAGGGCGAAAACGTCTATCTGAATCGATAAGGAAATTTTCAGCATAAAAGTAAGTCAAGTAAGCTGCAGCGCTCGCAGTATGCTTACAAACCGATTACGAAAGTGAAGTAGAAGAATAACTAGAAGGAAAATCTTTATAAAAACTTCTAAGACATTGTGACAGGTAGAGGAGCTGAAGAGCGTAGGTTTAACGCAGTCCTTAAAGCTATAAGGGCTTACTTTAAAGCCGTCTTTAAGACAGAGCAGATATACAACACGTAGCTAACGCCCTAAAGACGCTTGTTAATCTAACCACTACTATTAGTAGTAGTATTAACGTAAGTATTTGAAAGATTCTTAAAAAAGTAACGAAAATTAAAGGAGCGGTTAATTAAAAGACTAAACCTAACGAAGCCTATACCTATCTATAAGTGCTCTGATTAGGAAATATAACTACCTTAACCCTAAGCGTAACCTACACGTATTACATATTTAAGAAAGCCTTTAAGGAGCTTGAAATTATAAATATGAACATAGAGAATAACACCCTTATAGAGATTATATAAATGGTTAACTAAAATATTGAAAAGACAAGTATAGTGGTAGTAAAGCTTCTCTAACAGTTTAGTAACGTGGTAATTACATTTATAGAAGATAAATGGGAATAGTATGGTAACTTTAATAAAGATTAAGTATATTAAATATTAAAAAAGAGAATAGTCTTTAACTAATATATTTACGTAATGTTAGTAAAGGGATTACATGCTAAACTTATTAACAGTTATAATGTTATAATAAATAAAAGTTAAATGATAAAAGACCCTAACACTTATAATAACATGTAGATTAGTAAGATTAGCTACAAGTAAGGCTGTAAACGACTTAACAGCGAACCAAACCTTACTATATAGCTTATTATCGAAATATATAACTTATAAGACGTTATCAGCTTAATTAAGAAAGTTATAATTATAAAGTATAAGCACTTTCTTTATAAGCGTTACGAAAGTGAAGTGAAAGCAATTTAGTACTTTAACTGCAGTAAATAGAGATATAAAGAGAAATTCTATGAAGAGGCATTACGCTGCTTACTATATATAAGAGCACTACATATAGATTGTATAAAAGTTAGCGAACGAGAAGTAACTTACCTAATAAAAGTGAAGCTAGAATAATAAACTAATATGTGTTAACTCAAATAGTAACTGCTTAACTTTTTATAAGGACTGCTATGTAGTACAGGAGCACCGTGAGCGCGTTAGAGTAATCTTCCTTAACATAGCTATAATGTATGAAAAACTGTATAGGAAAAGAAATAAGCAAAACCTAAACTTCACCCCTATTACTAAGCGTAAGTGCACTATAACTGACCAGTTCACAGTCACATGGGGATATAAAAGCCAGGTAGCTAATAAGAGAAGATAAATCTTATAAGCTAAGGTAAGGAGACCTAATCTCTTAAAGAAAGTAAGAGTACTTAATAGTAACAGCATTACGTAATATATAAAGTTATTATGCTTGAGTAGTGCCTTAAAGACTACACTGACTCCACTTAGCTAGTGGCCTTTTAGAGCTCTAGTAAGACTAATAGTAACTATTAATAAAGTCTAATAACCTTTATAACTAGTTATATTACTACTTATAAGTAGCCCTTTATAAAACAGTTAATGAAGTTAAAAGTACTATATTAGAATATTAAAAATAAGGATGTAAGACTTAATAAGGCACTAAAAATATAAAGCAGTTATAACTTAATAATAATATAAGAATTACCTTACAGTTATTTTATTAGTACTTTAAGATGCAGAAGAGGAGGGAAATACAGTATAATCTATTATAATAAGAGAGTAATGTTATATATTAGCAAACGACTTGCTAACATAATGTGGACTATAAACTCTAACTTAAAGTAAGCGTTAGTAACGTTTCGCTATAGAGAAGAAGCTAGCGGTCTACTTAATCTACATATTAAGTAAGAAATTAAATAACTAGGTTATCTCCCTAACTGAAATTAAGGCAAAATCACCTTAAGGGAGAGTAGTTATAACAGGCGAGTTTAACACACATAACCTAATATAGGATGAGGAAGGACGTAGGAGCCTTAAGGCTAAGCTATTAGTAAAACTAGTAGAAGTCTGGGACTTAACACTATAGACCCTTTTTAAAGAACTAATATTACTTAAACGTAAAGACGGAAAAAGAAATAATATAATAAACTACCTATAAGTGTCCCGCACGCTAAATGTTAATTACCTAGGTGCAGAGAGCATAATCGGGTCAGACTACGTACTATAAGTAATTAAAATTAACAATATACTAGTAACATAAAAAGAAAGAGAAGAAGGTTACAGTTATAAATAATAAACACTGTAATAGCTACAGTAATAGTAAAATACCTTATAATACTAATTAGTATAAATAACATTTTTAAACTGGAAGAAGCGCTTAAAGTACTGTTAGAGGAGCTCCTACACATTGTTGACGTTTTAATACATAAAAAAAAACTGAATATAAGCACTATAACGTTATAGTAAGATAATAAAATAAAGAGAGCTGTGAAAGACATAAGGAGAGTAGAAAGGATATAAAGAATGTAGCGCTCTTATACTGTAAAGAAGGAGCGAAAGAAGGCTAAGAGGTATAGAGATAAGGTAATTAGTAAAGCGTAAAGGAGGTGCTAGTAAAGCTCCCTTAATAAGATAATAACTAATAAGGCTTAAAATTAATGTGGAATATCGAACATTAGGTTAAATGACGCAGTTACTAACTCCTTAAACCACTAGCCACTTTAGCACTATAAGCTATAAAGACAAAATAGCTATCACTTATATTAAGAAGATAAGAGAATTTAATAAGTACTTTTCCCTGTACTAGAAGTGGACCTCTTAAAACTTAAAGACCTTAACTAGAGAGTAGGCTCCTTGTTAAAGACTATACTGATAGATTAGAAAGTAAAGAACTTAGATGTGAAAGAAGTTATTTAGAGAATAAGTGCCTTAAAAGCGTTAGAATTAAACAAGATCTCTAACAGCCTCTTAAAAGCCTATAATAAAGATGGAAGACTATCAGCCATCTTAATAAAGATTATAAAAATAAGCTTTAACCTTAATTATTACCTAGAGTGTTAATATACCATATATGTTATAATACTGTTAAAACTAAGGAAATTGATTAATAATAAGAAACACACTGGAGTATACTGCTATATTATCTTATTAAACGTAATAAGAAAGATTATTAAAGCTATCCTAACAGAGAGAATCTCTACCGTAGTGGAAATAGCCTATGTACTTCCTAACCTCCAGTTTAGATTTAGAAAGAAAAAAGCGACAGATATAGTTATTTAAGCTATCGCTAATAACGTTCATACAGCATAATCACATAAAGCTTATAGGTAAAGGCACTAAGGTAACTTAAGCTAGCGTTACAGGACTACTACTAGGACTGTTATAAATTATAACAGATAAGCTTAAATCTAGGAGAGTAAGAGGGATGCTTTAATTACAGCTTAAACAATTAATAGCTTATTACTTAACTATCTTAACATTAGGGCAGAGAGATAGTCAGACCTGTTAGACTGTATTAAACTAATTAATTAACCATTACACTGTTAATAACCTATATATAATATAACAGAAGAAATTACTTATATCTTCATAAGTTAAAATAACAGCTAGCTTATAAGACGTACATATTACCATAACGGTAATATAATACTTTAAGATGTCGGTAAAGCTTAAACCTTAAATAGTTTAATATATAATAAATAGAGTGTAAGCGATATAAGAACTTATTATATAAGGATAATTATTACAACTATTACTACACTTTTAATAATAAGTTAAGTTTATAATTAATTAGTAAGTGCCTTATAAATAGAAGGAGTAGTTACTTACTTTAAATAAGATAACACTTATAATAGTTTAAAGGGGAGTTTAGATAAGTATAATTATTTAACAAGTTAATATAAGTTAAATAAGGTAATTTATTAACGTTATTAAGAGTAAGCGCCTCGAAAGCGCCAGGACCAGACAGGATCTCTAACTGCCTCCTGAAGGCCTGTGACAAGGATAGAAGACTATCGGCCATCTTAATGAAGATCACATAAGCGAACTTCGACCTTGGCTATTACCCGGAGCGCTGGCACACCGCACACGTCATAGTGCTGTTAAAACCAGGGAAATTGATTAATAATAAGAAACATATTAGAGCATACCGCCCTGTAGCCCTGTTAGACGTAACAGGGAAGATCGTTAAAGCCATCCTGACAGAGAGGATCTCCACTGCAGCGGAAACGGCCTGTATACTCCCCGACCTCTAGTTTAGATTTAGAAAGAAAAGAGCGACAGATATAGCCATCTAAGCTATCGTTAACGGCGTTCACACGGTATGGTCGCGCAAAGCCTACACCTCGCTACTGTAGCTAGATATTACTGAAGCGTTTAATAGAGTGGATTAGAACTAGCTATTTGCTACGTTAAGAGACTTAAGGTTCGAAAGTAAGCTTATCCTTTAACTAATTAGCTATATATATAGGAAAACGGCCTGGTTACTATTCGATAGCAGGCTATCAGCGCTGTAAGATATTACTTAAAGGATCCCCTAAAGATTCCCCTTATTAGTAATCCTTTTCATTCTCTTTATAAGTACATTATATAAAAAGCTAAAACACATTAAAAGCCTAATTATATTAAGTTTTATGGACGATATAAACCTTTAGGCCTTTACATATAATATATTAACGTGCTGTAAGATCTTTAAAGTTACGTATAAGATCTGTAATGAATAGGTAAAGGAAAAGGGGATAACGTTTAACTTAAAGAAAAGCAAGCTTATTTACTTCTTATAAGCGAGGCGCTTATAAACTGAAAAAGTAAAGATTTTAAAAGAAGACTACTTAAGATTAGCGCTAATAAAGTCAGCTAGGTTTTTAAGAGTTTAGCTTAATAGAAAACTTAACTGGAAAGCTTACTAAAAGAGGATTATTAGAGAAATGGAAATTTAAACCCTTATATTAACTTAACTTATAGGGAAAACGTAAGGAGTGTAAGCTATCTACGTTTAAGAAATTTACATTAAAGTTATTAAAAGTGTCTTTACTTACAGAGTAAACGTATAATATATGTTAATAAAGCTAAGAGAATTACTAAGAAAGATAGTTAAAAAGCTAGAAATTACTAGCGTTACACTTATAGCAGCTTGAGATAGATATAATAACAGTAGAAGTGAGTATGTAAGGGTATAAAGAGGTTATAATAAGGTATATAAAGCTTAAAGCTTAGGAGGAGGAATTTAATAGTTCAAAGAAGAAAAGTTTTAAAGGAAAGTTAGAGAGAGGAAGGAAGAATTTATAAAGGTTAGAGGGTAGAGCTATAAGAACTGTAAAAGTTAGCTAACCTTAATAAAAAGAATAGATAAAAGCTATAAGGCTATTAGAGGAGGCACACAGGCTAACTGGCTATGTTGGCGACCCTGGATAGAAGGAAGCGGGTTAATAAAGTGTAGAACTGAAAGTTGTAACGAATAAAGAATAACAAACTGGTAATAACTAAAGTAGTGTAAAGAAGACTAGATTAAAAGGGGGAGACATTATAAAGTTACCCTTACACTGTAAGCGCCTTAGTCTTAGTTAAACCTTAGGGAGCTGCCCTGGGTTAAAGGGGTCTTCTCTTCTACCCCGGATGAAAAAGGGGGTAACGTAATACCTTTAAGTTATTACGGCTAAGGGGAGTGAGCGTAACAGGGCTAAGACCGACCTACTTACACCCCTGTCTTACTTATAACACACGCTAGTATAACCCCATAACCTATCACTGCGTTTAGTAGTTGAGATTAAACTATATGTATTTTAATAGGATAAATAAAAGAGTAGGCAGGGTGGAAACGCCTCAACCACGCCCTAACAGTAGATAGTTTGTAGTAGAGGGACTGTTTGCCCTTACAGGCGGAGCTTTCAGCTCCTACGGTGTAAGACAAATAATAGTTTACTATATATAGATTATAAAAGTGTGTTATTAAAGGTTCTTCTAATTATACGCTCTTAGTAGATGGTTTAATGTAAGTTAAGATAATAGGTAATACTGATAATAGATAGCGTGGTAGAAATAAAAGAATAATAGTTTATATAAGCTAACTGATTTAATGCTAAAAAGTGTGAGAGTATAAAGGCTAGGGATAAGAAGATTAAACTAAGCCTATAGTTATACTGTATTAGCTAAGTAGAATATCTGTAAGGATAAGACAAGAGGCTGCTTTACTTATTATTATTATTTATCTTATACTGTAAAAGCTGATAACTCTGCCTATAAGAGTAAGCGGCCCCTTTACTGCTAACTATCTACTGTTAGGGTGTAGTTAGGGTGTTATCACCCCACTTACTCTTTTAGCTTATTTTTCTGAGATATAATTAGTTTAATCTTAACTACTAAACGTGGTGACAAGTTATAAGGTTAGTGCTATATTAGTGTAAGTGGGTTATTTACTCTCCTGTTACACTTACTCTCCTTCGCTGTGATGGCTTAAAGGTCTTACATCACCTCTTTTTCGTCTAGGGTTAAGAACTCCTTTTACTTAGGGCAGCTTGCTGGAGTTTAGTTAGTAAGGCGCTTTCGGCTTAGGGTTAGCTCTGTGATATTACCCCCTCCTTAGTCTAGTCTTTTTCTAAAGTTCTAGTTTTATTTTAACTGCTGGCTTTATTTATTATTAATCACCGACTCTGGTTTATTTATTCTACAGGTCTACCTTCTTTAATGCGTTTTCGCCTTGTGGCTCTTATCTATACTTACTGGTGTAATTAGCTTATCTTTGTAATTCCACTCCCCTTTATTACGTGATCGCCCTGTGGCTTTTATTAATCTTTCTGTTAAAGATAGTTAGCCTTTATAATTCTGTTTTCCACGTTTTGGTTCTTTTATATAGCTTCCAATCCTCTCTAGCCTTTTACCGCTTCTTCCTTCCTTTAACTATTAGCTTTAAGGCCTGCTTACCTGCTTTCTTCTTACCTTTACTTGCCCTGTAATCGCCTTTTTATATCCTTACTCTCTTGTTTCGTTAGTTAAGTTTTGTTACTGCTTCTCCTTTGTGTTGTTAACGTCTTGTATTTTAATAACAGCATTAACCACCTATCTTACCTGGCTTATATAAACGCTCTTCAGCACTACGCTCGTTTAGGTAATCCTATTAATTGTAAAGAGTGCTCTGCTATCTAGAGTAAGTAACAGTTCGTTTTATTTACGGTTTATTTTCTAATTATTTACAAACTCCTTATGTTACTTTACAGTCTAGCACTAATTATAGTAATTATTTTCAGGTTATACGTATGTACGTCTTCTTTACTTTATTTACTAAACACTAACTATCTTAAGGTCCTAGCTTTAAGTATATTATAAAGTATTATGTTATTATAATAGTCTTAGCTACTTTACATAAGATAGCTGTTAAGTTAGATAATATAAATGTAAGTTTTCCTTTCCTCTTATTACTTTTAAACTATTAACAATTTAGTTATAAACTTAATTTATAAGTATATATAATATTTAGCTGTCCTGTTATCTTTATATTATCTTAACTTAATAGTGGGCTGTTAAACGGGCTGGTTATATTTGGACTATGCTGTTAACTTTATTGTTTTCATCTTCAGTTATTACTTTGGGTAAAGCTAATATACCTGCTTAGGCTGTTATAGTTCCTTTACCTGCTACTTTTACCCTTAGGGGTTTAGGTAGTATACAGCTCGATAACGTTCCGCTTACATAAGCTTAACGTCTTAAGACCTGTCTAAAGCTTATTAAACATTAATTAGTCTAACTTAATAATCTTATTAGTTTAAAGGAGTTAATTACCTATTAATAAGCTATATAAGATATAAGTTCCCTTTATAGATAATTTTCACTAACTGTTGCTGTTAGCTGTTATAAATGATGCTGGGAATCACAATTGTCCTGCTCTTAACAGTCTATAAATGGTAGTGGTAGTTTTAAGGGTTTTGGTATTTTAAGGTATTATAAGTGTATTTCAGTTATAATGTAAGGTAGTTACAGTATATTTGTAATGTGTTTATTATCTTAGTTATTGATTTTTTACGTTTTTACTTTATAATTAGTTATTAATACTACATTCATCTTATTTTTTAAATTTAAATTTAAGCTTCTAGCTTTAAAAGCCTAATTAACATTTTAATTTCTTCCTCTTCTTCTTCATCATCTTTTATATGCTTTTAAGGGTAGCGTAATTTAATATCAGTCTGCTTAAGCCCCGTCTATTATTCTTTGATATCTTTATAAGGTTAAATTTATCTGTCCCCTTTATTTTTATAATATTACCTATATACTTATAAGGTGTAAGAATTATACTCTTAAGTCTTATCTGTTAAAAAGTTACATTTTATATAACCTTTTTTATTATACTTAAGATATTTAAGGATTATATACAGTATTATTTTGAAGATAATGTTATACTAGTATAAAGGTAGCATTACCTTAGGGATATGTTTTGAATATAAAAAGAAAGATATTACACCTGATTTCTCTGTTTTAACTTATATACGTATAAAGCTCTAGGCTCTTATAAGTTTATAATGTAACTAGAGTAATAGTTTCTTTAGGTTAAAGTTTTATATATCCGTTACAATTATATTATTATTTATCGTACACTATAGGAGCTAAAAGCTCTGCCTGTAAGGGCAAGCGGTCCCTTTACTACTAACAGTTTACTATCAGGGTATAGTTAAGGCGTTACCGCCCTACCTACCTTTTTAATTTATCTTTCTAAATACAATTGGTTTAATCTTAACTACTAAACGTGTCAACAGGTTAGAAGGTTAATACTGTATATTAGTATATGTTATAAAGCAGATTAAGTGTAAGTAAATTATTAACCCTCCTACTACACTTACGCCCTTTAACTATAATGGCTTCAAGGTCTTACGTCACCTCCTTTTTAACTGGGGTTTAAAGCCCTTTTCACTTAGGGCAGCTATATTATCTATTTAAAATCCCTACATTTATAACTCTAGCAATTACGGCTATAATACCCTCACTTGTACTAGTCGCTACACTATTAACTTATTATTAATTAATTCATGTTTATTTATTAACTGTTACTGTAAGCTGTTGTAAAATAATGCTTAGGTTTGTAATTATCTTCCTCCTAATAGGGTTAAAGAGATATTATTAGTTTAAGGAGTTTTAGGTTTTTAAGGTACTGTAAGTATATTTGATTTGTAATATAAAGTAATTTACAATCTGTTTATAATATCTTTACAGTTCAGGTTAGTGTTTTTATTTAAGTTTTTCAGTTTTTAATTAGTTACTAATATCACTTTTACCTTATTTGTTAAAGTTAAGTTTGGCCTTAGAAGCCTAGCTAAGGTACTAATTTCTTCTTCTTCTTCTTCTTCATGCTCTATATACTATAGTTCTTTTTATATACATTTCCCTAACTTATTTATAATGCTTTTTTAGTATATAACAGTCCTTATAAAAGGCTCGGCAGCTCTTATTACAATTAATGTATGTTAGTTTATATTATTCCAGCTTTTATTTTATTACGTAAGCTACCCTCTATTCTTTAACTTTTATACCATCTACATATAGTGCTCCTACGTATAAAATATATTATAATATTTCCTGATATAACTTTATCTTATGTCTAATTTAATATAATTAAAGTTTCATGTTACTTTTACTTCTCTTTTAAAGCTTTTACAGGAGAAGTGTTTATATTTAATTTTTTTACTAGTATAATAATAAGTTTTAAGCAGGCTTAAAACCAATTTGCTATATTAAATTGTAAATCTTTTTTTATAAATGTTTTAAACCACTTGGTTGTTTTATATTGCAAGTCCGTTGTTTCAACACTGTTTCCAACTAATTGATTGTTTTATGTTATAAATCCGTTGTTTTACTACTCTTTGAAACCATTTGGTTCTTTTATATAGTAAATCTGTTGTTTTAACACTGTTTAAATTGTTTTATACTGCAGATCCGTTATTATAAACACTGTTTCAAACTATTTGATTGTTTGTATTGTAAATCCAATTTTTAATATTATAAATCTGTTATTTTAACCCCGTTTCAAACTACTTGGGTTTTTAACACTATAAATGTATTGATTTAAAACTGTTTAAGACTTTTTTACCCTTTAGTTTTTTATCCTCTAAATTCATAATTAAACCACTACTTAAACTTATTCATCAGAAATACTTTCCATTTTTTATACCAGTTAAATATATATATATATTAATTGAATAATTTACTTAAGAATAGCAATAATAATTTTTATTAAAGTTAGTTTCACCTAGTAGTTAGGTTGCTTTTTACATATTATTACCATATTAATATTATCATAAACTTAATCTTTCATATTTAAAAGTAGGATTTTATATTTATATTATCGTTTATAAAATCCAATTATTATAATATTTCTAATAGTATCATTTTTACCATTATTGAATTTACTAGTAATAGTAATTCTATTTAACACTACTATTATTAACAATGATTAAATATATTAAAAATAGGTTAAAGTAGTACCATTTTTAATATAATTAAATCAAATAAGCTCGATTTTATATTAAATTTTCAAAAAGGCTAGTCATTTAAGTCACTTGCAAGTCAGTGAAGTTAAGTTACTAGTCAGGCCTAGTCAGGTCACGGCAGTGACTTAAATCAAGTCAGACTTGACTAGTGACTAATCACTAGTGACTTATTTCCCCACCCTGAGTATATTACTGTTGTTTATAAATTACGGAAAGGAGCTTAAACTCTATTAAGGCTTGTTAATTAGTGCCCGTTAAGCTGTAATCCACGCAGATTAGATATAGGAACTGTATAACTACCTGCGAGCTAAACTTAAGTTCACACGTGGACGAATAAAAAAATTACTAATAAACATTAAACTAAATAACTAGTGTTTAAGGAAAGACTTTATTACTATAGTAAATAAGTTAAGGGACTGACTCTTTAAAAGGGGGATTACATTTATCTTTTATTTTTTTTTACAAAACCTGCACTTAAAACAGCTTAGTAAGAAGCTTGACTTCAAAATATACAGACTGTTCTAAATTAAGAAAAAGGTTACTACCTCCAATTACAAACTTCACTTACCTACTAGTATAAAGGTGTAGATTAAGGTTTTTTATATCTCACTTTTAAAACCTGACCTAAAAGGAGTTCTTTTGGAAAAGAAGATTGAGATTAACATTGACAAAGACAAGTATAATGTTAAGGAAGTTATAGATTTATAAAAGGAAAAGAACACGTTTAAATATCTTATTAAACAGCTAGATTACAGTCTTAAAAGCAACTTATAAAAGCCTGTTAAAAGTCTTAAGTGCCTAAACTTAATTATAAAGTTCTACTAAAAGAATCTAAACTAATTAAAACCAATAATAAAAACCAGAAATAAAATAAAGTCTGACATTTAAACTGTTATATTAAAGAGTAGGACTACTATAGGACGTAAAGCTTAAAAAGCAGTAGGAAAATCCTTGGTAAATATAGAAGGATATTTATTAGAATGTTTAACTAGAGTTAAAAGGAGTTAAAGGGTAAAAAGTGAGTGAATATGCCTTAAGGTCTCCTAAACTAGTTATATAACAGTACATGGCAGAAAAGCGTATCTATATAATAAGTGTCTATTAAGAATACAGATTAGCATATAATGAAAACCTAATTAGTGCTAGTAAAAGTAAAAAGAAAGAAGCTGCTAAAGGCACAGGACTAGATTAACTAGGATAGGTTAGGCCAGTTTTAAACCTGTAATGAAAGACTCTTATAAGAGTTAAACCCATAACCTCTTATTAATAAAATCTCCAGATAACACACCTGGGTATATTATGTGGAGAAGTGAAATATAAACATACCATTACTATACTAAAGAGCTATTTCGTTTATTAAAAGAAAGAAGTTACAAATTAAGTTAAGTAATCGTTACAGGTAGTGGCAATCCTCTAGAGAAGGAACTAGCAGGCATTCCCACTAGTAAACCCCCCCAGTTAAACTTGGGAACTGGTATAGCTACCTCTCACACTATACACTCCTCCTTAGTAATAATTTTAAACTTATAACTAAAGAGCTTATTAATATAAGCAATTAAAGATCTCTACTAATCCTTAATATAAAGGAGCTTTGTAAAAACGTTATGCTCCTTAATGTTAAGACGTTTCTTCTTATTAAAAACCTAATAAAGAACAGTTAAGTCGTTATTGTAAACGTTATATAGTTCCTCCGGCTGCCACATAATAAATATAAGATTTGCTTTTACTAGCTACCTTACAGTTGACTAGCTTTAGGCGTTAATAACGGCTGTACTTTACAGGTATTATAATATTAAAAGTTCAGATAAATTTAATAATAGCAGTACGACAGACAGTGGATGAGGGGGTAAATAATATCCTTCATTTTTTATACTTTAATTAATAGTTATATAATATAGGACAGTTCTCCCTTAACCTGCATTTTAAGTAACAGTTAATTAATTTCATTAATTTAAACATTGTTTATTATGCTAGTATGGTCCATTATTTAATCTATATTTATTATTCAGTTATAATATTTCATAGGTTATCTTCACATTTCTTTTATTAACACTATATAAATTTACCTTATAGGGAAAGGTCCTTTACTAAGTGCTCTTTAGATGTATTTTTTTATTATTGAAGTCGTTATACTAATATTTCTTTTTTAGTATAGTCATTATATCCCTAGACTGTTAAAGACGTATATTCATTAACCTATTATATTATCTTTAAAAGCGCATAGAACTAAATAATACTAAACTAAAATATAAATAAATATAATAATATAATTGTAATAACAGAATGACAATTATGATCATTGAACTGTTATTACATAAAATAATTATTATACTATAGCATTAAAATAATAATACTGTTTAAAGGTGTTTGTATATTAAAAGGCTGAATTCTTACGCTATAAAACCCTAAAAACTGTTTGGATAACGGATTTGGAATCAGCGACCTAAACTGCCTTGCGCAGTGATGGCGCACCGATCGCGCACTGAAGGCGCAGCTGGCGATGGCGCTGAACCCTCTTTTGAGGGCGAAAACGTCCATCCGAACTGACAAGGAAATTTTCAGCAGAAAAGTGGGTTAAGTGAGCTGCAGCGCTTGCAGCACACTTACGGACCAATCGTGAAGGGGAAGTAGAAGAATAACTAGGAGGAAAATCTTTATAAAAATTTCTAAGACGCTGTGACAGGTAGGGGAGCTGAAGAGCGTACGTTTGGAGCGATCCTTAAAGCTGTGAGGGCTTATTTCGAAGCTGTCTTCAGGATAGAGCAGATGCGTAAACACGTTACGAGTGCCCTGAAAATGCCTGTTAATCTAACTATTACCACTAGTAGCATTATTAATATAAGCATCTAAAAGATCCTTAAAAAAGTAACGAAAATCGAAAAAGCGGTTAATTGGAAGACCGGACCTAACGAAGCCCACACCTATATAGGGGTGTTCCGATTAGGAAACACAATTACCCTAACCCTAAATGTAACCCGCGCGTACTACATACTTAAGAAGGCCTTTAGGGAGCTTATAATTACAAATACGAACCTGGAGAATAACACCCCTGTAGAAATTATATAAAGGGTTAACCAGAACACTGAGAAGATAGGTATAGTGGTGGTAAAGCTCCTTTAACAGTTTAGTAACGTAGTAATTACGTTTAAAGAAGATAAATAAGAATAGTATAATAACTTTAATAATAAAAGCTAAATACATTAAGCTTTAAGAGAGGGAGCGGTCTTTAAGTAACGCATTTATATAGTGTTAGTAAAAAGATTATATATTAAACTTATTAATAATTATAACTTTACGATAGATGAAGGTTAAATAATAGAAGACTTTAACGCTTATAATAACGTGTAGATTAGTAAGATTAATTACAGGTAAGGCTGTAAACGACCTAACGGTAAACTGAACCTTACTATACAGCTTATTATCGAAGTATATAGCCTAGAAGACGTTATTAGCTTAATTAAGAAAGGTATAATTATGAAGTATAAGTATTTCTCCTGTAAGTGTTATAAAGGCGAAATAAAAGTGACTTAATGCTTTAACTGTAGTAAATGGGGATATAAAGTAAAGTTTTATAAGGAGATATTATATTACTTACTATACGTAAAAGTACTATATGTAAATAGTATAAAGGTTAGTAAATAAGAAGTAACCTACTTAATAAAACTGAAGTTAGAATAATATAAGCTAATATATGTTAACTGTAACGGTAACTACTTAGCTTTTTATAAGGACTGTTACGTAGTGAAAGAGTATTATAAGCACATTAGAGTGATTTTCCTTAACAGAGCTATAACGTACGAAAAACTATATAAAAAAAGGAATAAGCAGAACCTGAACTTCACCCTTATTATTAAGCGTAAGTGCACTGTAGCTAACCAGTTTACAGTTATATAGGGATATGGAAACTAGGTAACTAATAAGAGAAGATAAATCTTACAGGTTAAGGTAAGGAGACTTAATCTCTTAAAGAAAGTAAGAATACTTAATAGTAACAGTATTATGTAATACACGAAGCTACTAAGCCCTAATAACGCCCTAGAGACCATACTGACCCCACTTAGATAGCAGCCTGTAAGAGTTTTAATAAGATTAATAATAACTATTAATAAAGTTTAATAACCCTTATAACTAACTATATTACTACTTATAAACAGCTCTTTATAAAACAGTTAATAAAGTTAAAAGTACTGTACTGGAATATCGATAATAAGGACGTGAGACTTAACAAAGTGCTGGAAATATAAAGTAATTACGACTTAATAACGATATAAGAACTACCTTAAAGTTAGTTTACTAGCACTTTAAAATGTAAAAGAGGAGGGAAATTTAGCATAATCTACTATAGTAAGAGGGTAGCGTTATACATTAGTAAATAGCTTATTAACGTAATGTGGACTATAGACTTTAGCTTAAACTAGGTGTTAGTAACGTTTAGTTACGGAGAGGAAGCTATTACAGTTTACTTAATCTATATATTAAGTAAGAAACTGGATAACTAGGTTATCCCCCTAACTGAAATTAAGGTAAAAGCGCTTTAAGGGAAAGTAGTTATAATAAGTAACTTTAACGTATATAACTTAATATGGGATAAGGAGGGATGTAGGAGTCCTGAGGCTGAGCTGTTAGTAAGGCTAGTGGAAGACTGGGATTTAACGCTAAGGACCCCTTTTAGGGAATTAACATAACTTAGATATAAAAACGGAGAAAGAGACAGTATAATAGATTACGTATAAGCGTCCCGCACACTAGGTGTTAACTACTTAGGTGTGGAGAGTATAGTTAAATTAGACTATGTATTATAAGTAGTTAAGATTAACGATATACTAGTAAAATAAAAAAAAGGAGAGGAAGGTTACAGCTATAAAATAATAAACACTGTAATAGCTGTAGTAATGGTGAAAACCTTATAATACTAATTAATATAAATAATATTTACAAACTGGAAGAAGCTTTTAAAGTACTGTTAGAGGAGCTTTTACGTATTGTAGACATTACGGTACTTAGAAGGAAACCGAATATAAGGACTATAACGTTATAGTAGGATAACGAAATAAAGAGAGCTGTAAAAGACGTAAAGAAAGTGGAAAGGATATAGAGAACGTAATGCTTTTACACTGTAAAGAAGGAGCTGAAGAAAGCTGAGAGGTATAAAGATAAGGTAATTAGTAAGGTGTAAATAAGGTGCTAGTAAAGCTCCCTTAATAAGATAGTAATTAATAAGGATTTAAAAGAAATGTAGAATATTGAACGCTGGGTTAGATTACGTAATTACTAACCTTTTAAATTACTAGCTATTTTAATATTATAAGTTATAAAAGACATTACACTTAACGGACCTTAAATAGCTATCACTTATGTTGAGAAGATAAGAGAACTTAGTAAACGCTTCTTCCCTGTACTGGAAGTAAACCTTTTAAAACTTAAAGACCTTAATTAAAGAGCAGGCTTTTTCTTAAAGATTATATTAATAGACTGGAAGGTGAAGGACTTAGATGTAAAAGAGGTTATTTAGAAAGTAAGTGCTTTAAAAGTGCCAGGATTAAATAGGATCTCTAATAACCTCTTAAAGACTTATAATAAGGATAAAAGACTGTTAGTTATCTTAATAAAGATTATATAAGCGAGCTTTAACCTTAATTATTACTTAAAGTGTTAGTATATTATATACGTTATAATACTGTTAAAATTAGGGAAATCGATTAATAATAAGAAACATATTAAAGTATACTACCTTATAACCTTATTAGATGTAATAAGGAAGATTATTAAAGTTATCCTAATAAAGAGGATCTTTACCGTAGTGGAAACGGCCTGTGTACTCCCTAACCTTTAGTTTAGATTTAGAAAGAAAAGAGTGACAGATATAGCTATCTGAGTTATTATTAATAACATTTACACAGTATAGTCACGTAAAGCTTACACCTTATTACTGTAATTAGATATTACTGGAGCGTTTAATAAAGTAGATTAGAACTGGCTATTTACTTCACTGAGAGACTTAAGGTTTAAAAGAAAGCTTATCCTTTAGCTAATTAGTTATATATATAGGAGAACAGTCCGGTTACTGTTTGATAGCAGGCTGTTAGCATTATAAGATATTACTTAAAGGATCCCCTAAAGATCCCCCTTATTAGTAATCCTTTTTATCCTCTTTATTAACATACTGTATAAAAAGCTAAAACATGTTAAAAGCTTAATTACACTAAGTTTTACAGACGATATAAACCTTTAAGCCTTTATATATAACACGTTAACGTGTTATAAGATCTTTAAAGTTACATATAAGATCTGTAAAGAATAAGTAAAGGAAAAGGGGATAACGTTTAACTTAAAGAAAAGTAAACTTATTTACTTTTTATAAGTAAAGTACCTATAAACTGAAAGAGTAAAGATTTTAAGAGAAGATTACTTAAAATTAACGTTAATAAAGTTAATTAGGTTTTTAAGAGTCTGGTTTAACAGAAAGCTTAACTAGAAAGCTTACTAAAAGAGGATTATTAGAAAAATGGAAACTTAAACCCTTATATTAACTTAACTTACAGGGAAAATGTAAGGAGTGTAGGCTGTCTGTATTTAAGAAATTTACATTAAAGTTATTAGAAGTATCCTTACTTACAGAGTGAATGTATAGTATATGCTAACGAAGTGAAGAGGACTGGTAAGAGGGATAGTTAAAAAGCTGGAAACCATTTAGATATAATACCTGTAAATTGTACTTAAAGCATATAAGGTAACCCTGGTAAGGAACTTAAAGTTAAAAGTTTAAGTCTTATTACTTAATATTTACTTAAACTGATAAATAGTAAAAGTTAAGTAGTAATTTAAACGTATAGGGATTATAAAGCTTTTACGTAATATTAATAAAAAGATAGCTAAATAAGTGAAATAAAAACAGGATGTAATAATATATACCCCTTTAATAATCAGCAGTCTGACGAAAACTATGTAGGTAAAAGATTAGCTGGGGCTTATATTAAGAAAAGTGGAAAACCTGGATTAAGAGAAGTAGATAGACTGTGACCTTAACATCTTTACCCTTTATAATTAGAAGGAAAGATAACGAAAAAAGAGGTATAAGGCGTTTACGTGCTGTAGTTACATTATTACTATAATGGATATATATAACCTTAATGAGAGTAAGATATTACTTTAATTTTATTAAGAACTTATAAAAGCTTAAAGTTTTATCGTTACGCAGGTTAAAACGGAGAAGATTAGCTTTAACGTTTTCCTTTATTAGAGAAAGGTCCTTAAGGTAATGTTACTTTAATATTAATATAGTATCACTTTAGAAACGGTAATATATATAATTTTAAAGTGCCTAAAGTATAATAAGAGTAATTTATATAATATTTAGCTTTATAATTAGTAAGATTTAAAAGTAAGGTTATTACACTTAATAAGTGTAGTAATTATTACTAACTAGATTATAGAAATTAAAAAGCTGGAAGAATATAGCTTAACTAAGATACTTAACGATAATAAGAGAGGTTTAAGCAGACCGTTACCGAACTGTACTAACCTTAATAATATATAGGGTATAAAAAAGAAGAAGATATTAAGACGTTAGCTTAGATTTTAAGGTAGTATAGTAAAAACTTAACTTAAAAGATAAGATAGTAAATAATATTAAGAGATAATTATATAATTAAAGATTTAAACTGTAAATATACTGTAAATGTACTGTAAACACACTGTAAATAACCCCTATATTATTATACACTAACTAAACGTAATTATTATTATTAATTTAAAGATTATTAAGAAGAGGACGGTTTTAATGTTAAGTGTTATTAGTAGTAACTTATAATAATAGTTAGTAATAAATAAACTGCAGATAGATTATAATTAACGTATACTTACGTCCTAACTAGCTTACTGTTAAGTAATTTAGCCCTTTAAATTAGTAAGATTACTAAATATAATTAGATAACATTAAATAAGGTTTAAGTGCATCTTAAGACGTTAAACTTAAGTAAGTAAAGTAATATTAACCTATAAGCTACCTATAGGAGTGGTAAGTAAAGGTATCTAGGTAACTTAAGCTAACGTTATAAGACTGTTACTGGGATTGCTGTAAATTATAACAGATAAACCTGAGCTAAAGGGAGTAAAAGGGACGCTTTAACTGCGGCTTAAACGCTTAGCAGCTTATTATTTAGCTATTTTAATATTAGGGTAAAAAGATAGTTAAACTTACTAGATTATATTAAACTAATCGATTAGTTATTACACTGTTCGTAACTTATATATAACTTAATAGAAGAAATTACTTATATCTTAGCGAGCTGGAATAGCGGCTAGCTTACAAGACGTACAGATTATTATAACGGTAACGTAATACTTTAAGGTATAGGTGAAGTCTAGACCCTAGATAGTTTAGTAAATAGTAAACGGAGCGTAAGCGATATAAGAACTTATTATATAAAGATAATTATTATAACCGTTATTACACTTTTAATAATAAGTTAAGTCTGTAATTAATTAGTAAACGTCCTGTAAATGGTAAAGGTAGTTACTTACTTTAAACAGGATAGTACTTATAATAATCTAAAGGGGAGTTTAGATAAGTACAGTTATTTAATAAGTTAATATAAGTTAAGTCCCTCTTGGTAAACCGACACCGAGGGCCGCGCGCCGCGCGCGCGGTCGGGCATCGCCAAAATTGACGGGATGATTATTTTCAATCAGCTCTGTCGAGTCCTAGGGACTGCATCGCTGCGCAGTCGTTACGCGGTCGTGGAGTGGCCGAAACGCTAGTTATGTGGTCTTAAAGTCAGGATTTTCGCGAAAATTTTTCGTGTGCCCGAAAATCCCACACCACCACACCTACCACTACGTAGTTAATTAACCTTCAATCGAACGACTTACCACTCTTACGTACGAAAAACGAACCGATTAAGTACTGACTGTAACCCTTTCTCACGTATATACAGTTAGAATTTAGTAAGGAAGAGGGAAATTGGGTAAAAAAACTACCTAACCCCCTTAACGTTTTAAAGGGGGGATAAAGCACCCTCAGCTCTACTTAGCTTTAGGTAAGCGTTCCTTTACGAACGTGGAAAGCGTGGTAAAGACACTATAAAGGCTAAAGCGAAAGCTAATTATAAGGGGAAGTAGGGAACAGGGTCGTTAATTGACTAAGGCAAGGGTACGAGAACAGGTTCGTTAAGGGCGCAAAGTGGCCTACAGGTAGTTACCGTACCTGTAGAGGAGTAACGCCCTCGATTCAAATAGCTGGCTAATTATAATAACTTATAATTAGTAGATTAAAGTAGGTTAATAGCGGATTAAAAGTAAGGTCGTATTAGTATAGTAACTTTACTAACGTAATAACTCCACTTACAGCCTTACTACATACCGGCCTGCTGTAAGATACAGTTAACTTAAGGGGGGAGACTACTTTAGGTAACGGGAAGTTAAGTCTCTGTTAATAAGTAGAAGTAGCTTAATAAGTTATAATAGTTACAGTTAACTAAGGTTAAAGCGACCTTAAAACGGTCCCAGCTTACACCCAGGCTGTAAGAGTTAGGTGTACAGTACTTTAATAATGGACCTGTAAAGTTACCTTACAATATAAGAGGAAGTTATTATCGGATTATACTAATATAAATGTCCTGTAAGCGTAGTAAGTATAAGATGTTATCGCTGTAAGAGGGTTATAAAGAGAGGAGAATTATAATTAGCTGGAAAGGACAGACATGTATATCGGTCAGCTAATAAAGAGGAGCCACTACGGAAGGGCTACAGATCTAAATCGTACCTAGTACTAGCCTAACCGGTAGTATCGTTTACGTGCCCTTCTACGTGGATTAGCCTTATAAGGATAACTTAAAGTGTAAACCTTAAGGTCACTTAACGTAACGTACATATAACGATAATAAAACGCTGTAAGCCGTTACGTAATAGTTAGGGGTCTTACCTCAGGCCCCCTCTTAAGTACCCCCCTACAAGGTCGGATCTTCGCCCCCAAAGGGGCTTAAGTAGCACGTTCTAAAGGATAGCGAATTTAAGGACTTTAAAGCTAGAGGTACTCACGGTAACCTACCTGCAGAAAGTAGTTATAGAAGCGGTTCGAGCCGCTGTAAGCCCTAGCCAGAACTTACAAGCCTAGTTATAAGTAATAGTAACTAGCGGAAACCCTATATCAGCCTAACTAAGCCAAATAATAAAGACCATCCCTTAAAGGATTAACCGGGAGATACTAGTCTGCAGAGCCGATATGCCAGCCAACCTAGCTAAGCGAACCCTAGCCGAAATCATCTAAGCTATTAACTAAACCTTAGTAAAGAAAGGAGCCATTACAGCCCGGAAACTACTAAACAGAGATATAGTAATCACCTTTAGCAACCCTACTACTAAAGAGTAATATAATTAAAATAACCAGTAGATCTAGCAAGCCTTTAGAGAGCAGGCTAAGGAAGCTTATAAGACTTTTACAGTTTTAATAAAAGGATTAAAGCGAGCCGACCTACAGAACACTAAGGAGGAAGCCTTCGGCACTAATATCGGCCTTAAGACCATTAATAAAGTCAAGTTCCGGCTCCTACATAACTAAGAGTTCACTAAAGCTATTATATTAGTTATAGTAGAAAGCCAAAAAGAGGCCCAGAGGGCTTGTAAGCAGGGTATAGTTTAAAATGCTCAGATACTAGACTGTAAGCCGTACTAAGCCCCCTTAGAGCCGAAACAGTGCTTTAGGTACTGGAAATGGGGCCACATACAGAAGCATTACCGCAAGGAAGCCTTATATAAAAGATATAGTACAGAGGCCCACAGGAAGGGAGGGAGGGCTAGGGAAGCCCTCTACCCTACCTAGGGGGGCTAAGCGCTATGCAGGTGCCCTTATTACGGAGGAGCCCACACAGCTTAGGCTAAAGAGTGCCTAAGAAGGATTAAAGCCAGAAAGGAAGCTAAGGAAGCCTACTAACACCGACTAAAGACTTTTAAATTAGGACCAGCAGTAGAGATAATAACTGGAGTAACTGGCCCTTTTTTAAAGCTAGCATTCACCTTTAGAAGAGCCCAGCCACATAAAGATGAAGATGGCTTTCAAAGGGTTAGAACAAAGAGACCCCAGCTACTATAACGGAGCCAGCTAACATTAATTTCAGTAGCTAGCAGAGACCCCTCTCAAAGCCGTATCAGCCTCAGCTTAAGGGGACCCACACCAAGCACCAGCCAACCTACCCAGCCTGCCCAGCCTACCTAGCCTGCCTAGCCTGCCCAACCTACCCAAGCCCTAAAGACTACTGAGATAGATATTAATAAAGATTAAAATCCTACTTTAGAACACTGAAGGTAACAAAGAGGCACTTAAAGCCCTACTAGAGGAGGCACAGTACAACCTCTTTGTAATATAAAAGCCCTAGATCAACCGGCAAACCAAGTCAACCTACTGCCCTAAAGGCTCGAAATACCACCTTATTCACTTATAAAAAGGCAGTGCAGCTATATTTATCAGTCAAAAGTTCAAAGTTAAGCAGTAGGAGTACGAAACTACAGGTAATTACTACAGGATATAGTTCCCAAAGATAGGGGACAGGGGGTTAAAGCTTTAGTCGATCTATAACCCTTAAGAGGATAGGGCTCTTTTACAGGGTCTTTTAAACCGGCAAGCCCCAGCCCACCCAACAGTACTAATAGGGGACTTTAACCTCCACTATCCACAGTAAGACCGACACAACCGGTATAAAAGGAAGGCTGAGGCCTTATTAGAACTAGCCCTACAGTGGGACCTTAACCTCCGAACCCCAGCCAGCATTATAATTAAAGCACCTTAAAGAGCCTAACGGGGATAAGTTTTAACTATCAACCACTTTTAGGTAATAATTAGCCTTTAAACAGTTTATTACAGCCTAGAGTATAAGGGGAAGTCAGACCATTACCCACAGGTACTGGAAGTTTACATAAGCGGATTACCACTATAATAAGCTAAGCTAGAGGGATAAAATTAGAAGATGATAAATTAGAGCTAGGTAAAGGCTGAAGCAGCCTTCCTCCCAGTAACGATAGGGCTAGGAGATATAGGGCCACAAAGCCTTTAAGCCCGTATCAGGAAGCGAGAGGGCCTAGAAGAGGCCTTCGAATAACTAATTAGAGAGCTATAAAGGATAACTAAAGCGGCTACCCCCCAGAAGAAAGCTAACAGGGGCTAGAAGTCCCTATAATGGTTAGTAACAGTACAGGAGGCCTAAAGGGAGGCTAGAAAAGCCGAAAGGGAGTTTAAAACAGCCCTAACAACATATAACAAAGAGAGGCTACGCCAAAGCCTACAGGCCTTCAAAGCAGCCATCAACAAGGAAAAAACAAAAGCCTGGAGGCTAACACTTCAAAAAACCACCCATCACTAAGACCTACTTTAAAGCCTTAAACAGTAAGCCCACTGCAAGAGCTTCAACCCCCCAGACCCCCTAAAACTACCTGCCTTCACAAGCCCCCCAAGCCACCTAGACCTCTCTACACACCACGAAAAAGCTAAAGCCCTAGCAGGGAGGTTTTTCCCCTGCCCGGAAGCTAACCTTTCTAACATATAGGACCTAGACCTATTAGAAAAGTAGGAGCTAAAGTTCAACATAAAGGAAGAGGTTACAGTAAAGGAGATTAAAGCTGTCTTATTAAAGATTAGCCCTTAAAAGGCTCCAGGTAAAGACCACCTACTTACAGGTTTATTAAAGGCCTATAACCAGCCGTTATTTAAAGTATTAACAATACTTATAGAAGCGTGCTTACAGTTTAAGTAATTCCCTAAGAGGTTTAAGAGGGCAAAGACAGTAATTTTACAAAAGCTAAAAAAAACCCTAAAAACCTACTGGACCCTAGGAGGCTACAGACTAATAACCCTCCTACCTACTGTTAAGAAGGTAATAAAGGCTCTAATTGCTTAAAGGGTTATAAAGGCTGCAGAAGCCTACAGCTTACTACCAGTTAAACAGATAAGTAATAAAGAGTATCGGTCTACTAAACTAACTGTACAGTTAGTAATTACACAGGTCTAGAAAGCCTAAAGACAGAAAGCAGCAGCCTCCCTCCTACAATTAAATATTACAGGAACGTTCGATATTGTTAACTATAAACAGCTACTATTTACCCTCCAGTAACAGAGCTTCCCACAGTAGATAGTACTGTAAGTACAGGCTTAGTTAAATAATAGAGTCGCGATCCTCCACTTTAACAGCTAGAAAACAGAAAATATTCCAGTAACCGTAAGAGTACCCTAAGGCTCCCCACTCTCCCCCGTTCTCTTTATCCTTTACATAACTTCACTATATAAAGCTTTAAAAAAAAACTACCCACTTATCAGTATAGTAAGCTTTACCAACGATATAAACCTGTTAGTGTTTAGAAGAAGCCCTAAAGCCAACACCAAGTAATTAAAGAAAGCCTAGAAAACATACTTACAGTAAGTAAGCATTTACAGGATAACTTTCACAGCCCAGAAGTGCGAACTAATCCACTTTAATAAAAGCCGAAGGTAATAAAAGAACCTTATAACTCTCGCTAACACAGGGGGCTAAGAGGGCTACAGCTTAGTTAAATTAGTAAACTCAGCCCAGTTCTTAAGAGTCTAGCTAAACTAGAAACTATTGTAGAAAGCCTATTACTAAACAGTTAAATGGAAACTAAAGACTTAAGACTTTACACTATTAAGAATCGCAGCTAAAACATAAAGCCCAAACCTTACCCGTGCTAAAGAGGTCTATACCAAGTGTATCCGCAACGCTATAGCCTACAGAGCTTCCAGCTTCCACCAGCTAACGGCCCTAAAAGGTACTAACAAGCTAAAAGGGCTAATAAAGGCCTTATTAAAAGCCCAGAATAAGAGCCTCCGTATTATAGTTAAAGTTTATTAAACAGCCCCTGTAAGGTGTTTAGAAACAAAAACTTAAGTCCCACTACTAGACCTTTACCTTAATAAATGATTAGCCGACTTTAAAGACTAGCTATAGGAGAAAGCCCTACAAACCGGAAAAAGGCCAGAAACCAAATAAGCTTTAGCAGCACACTTGATTACAGAAGCTTATAACAGAATCAGCTAACAGTTCAGAAGGAAAACAAGAAACTAGGGATAAAGGCCTCAGCAAGAACCATAAGGCCCAACACCTACTAAACAGGCTGTAATTACAGTAACCTAGTAAGCTAACTAGAGGTAGAAAACAGGGGAAAAGAAAGATAAAGAGTTAAAAACAGATAAAGTTATAAAATTAGCTTAATAAACCTGGTAGGAGAGCTAAAGAGTTAACCAGCCAGTAGAAAAGCTAGCAGACAAAGACCCCCCTTCCCTTTTATTTACTAATAAGGCCTTAAAGCGACATAAGGGCCTTATAAAAGCCTAAAGTAACCTCCTTTCCTAAACCTAAACAGGAGATATAAGCCTCAGGGACTACCTATTCAAAGTAAAGGTTCTAAAGGTCCGTACTCCCTACTGTAGATATAAGAAAAGTAAGGAAATAGTAAAACACTTAGTAGTTTAGTGCTCTAACCCACCATTACAAAAGCCGTAAGACCACTAAGAGATTCGATTACGAAGGGACTTACAGGCCGTATTACAGGTAACAAACGCCCGGAGCGGAAGGCTTATTCAGAAGGTCCTTAGCTAGCTAATAGACTCTAGCCAGCTACTAGAGTACAGACTAGCCAGACAGCTAGAGCTGGAAACAGGAAAGGAGGGCTAATAGGGCCGGAGGCCGACAAGGGCTTCCGTTCGTTTATAATAAGATAGACTCGCATAGTTAGTAGCTTCAAAGGAGTTAACAAAGGTTTTTATCCGGCCTATACGGCACGGTTTCCTTTGTACATAGCAGTAGAAGGACCGGCGCGCCTGCAGGCATATCCGTATAGGAAATAATAATAATAATAATAATAATAATATAAGTTAAGTAAGGTAACTTATTAGCGTTATTATTAGTGATACGTTAGTAATATAATAAAGAGGGGATAATGTAGATAATTAATAGGGTGTTAATAAAGTAGTTACAGGTAATAATAGTAAGAGGGTTATAATTAAAGCTGTTAAAGTTACACTTATAAGGGCTTAAAATAGATATAATAACAGTAAAAGTAAGTAAGTAAAGGTATAAAAAGGCGATTATAAGGTATGTAAGGTTTAAAGCTTAGAAGAAAGAAGTTAGTGGTTAAAGGAAGAAAAGTTTTAAAAGAAGGTTGGAGAGGAAGGAAGAATTTATAAAAGTTGGAGAGTAGAGTTGTAAGAACCGTAAAGGCCAGTTAGCCTTAATAAAAAGGTTAGATGGAAGTTATAAGGTTATTAAAGGAGGTATATGGAAGTTAGCCGGTTACGTTAACGACCTTAAATAGAAAGAACGAAGCGATAACGGCCTGAAGGAAGTAAGTTAGTAAAGCGTAGAACTGAAAGTTATAACGAATAAAGAATTATAAACTAGTGATAGTTAAAATGGTGTAAAGAAGACTAGACTAAAAGGGGAAGACATTACAGAGTTACCCTTAAGCCGTTAACGCCTTAGTCCTGGTTAAACCCCGGGGAGCTGCCCTGGGCTGAAGGGGTCTCCCTTTTTACCCTAGACGAAAAAGGAAGTAATGTAAGACCTTTAAGTTATCACAGCTAAGGGGTGTAAGTGTAGCAAAACTGAGAACGACCCACTTACACCCTTATCTTACTTATAACACACGTTAGTATAAGGCACTAACCCTATGACCTGTCACCACGTTTAGTAGTTGAGACTAAACCACATGTATTTTAGTAGGATAAAATAAAAGAGTAGGCGGGGTGGAAACGCCCCGACCACGCCCCGACAGTAGATAGTTAGCAGTAGAGGGACCGCTTGCCCTCACGGGCGGAGCTTTCAGCTCCTACGGTGTAAGACAAATAATAATAATACTGTTTAATAATAAGAATAATAATCATCTTACAATGAAAAATAATGGAAAATAATAAAACTACTTAATCCTCTTCTCCATCTTCAATTATATTAGAATTCTGATAATTTTCTTTCCATTCCTTCATCTCTTTAATACTCTTACTCTTTAATAATACTGATTTCTCTACAGTTTCAGAAGATAACTTATTACGGCTTTTAGTAATAATATTTCCACTAATAAAAAATACTCGCTCTATAGGAGCAGAGGTAGCTATTACGACCTGCACCTAACACAGGCAGGGCTGTGATTTAGTTTAGTTTAGTTTAGTTTTTAACTGTACTAAACTAAACTAAACTAATACATACTAAACTAAAAAAATCTTAGTTTAGTTTTATACAAAACTAATACTAAACTAAACTAACT
>Ga0247780_1000491_pt1 | contig 36730 bp, 18 predicted proteins | sample UWRJL079202R5_FD_179927 | JGI IMG/M metagenome (GOLD analysis project Ga0247780, IMG submission 179927) | Plant litter microbial communities from Arlington Agricultural Research Station in Wisconsin, United States - UWRJ-L079-202R-5 | ecosystem: Environmental > Terrestrial > Plant litter >...
TACACACGGTACTGCGCACTGGGCCAGGGGTGTAAAGACCTAAAGCCCCTACGACTAATGGAAAGGTGCTCGCAGTATGCCAAGTGCTTATGCTACAAGCAGGAGGAACCCCGCGAGCAGAACGCTTGCAAGGAGCAGAGTGCTGACGCTACGAGTACTTACAATACTATAAGCAAGGTATAAGGTACCTTTTAAATAATTAGTATAGATAGTTATTATTATAACTACGATAGACGTAAGGGACTCCTAGTCCCTTACGCTAGTATTTAATTATTCATTTATGTCTTACTGTTTAAACTCACCTCTGTGCATTATAGTGACAGCGACTTACAGTAATATTAAACCCCCCGTCTAAGAGTGCTAGCTTAATAAACTGTCTTCGGAACACCCTTCAGCTTTTGGCGTCCTGATATACGTTTTGTCTTAACCCGCGCCAGTCCTTTCAAGGCCTGTGTTGGGTGTAAGTCGTAATAGTTCTTTTATAATTTAGTTACAATTTTCCCAATTCTTCCAGCAATTTTATTTCTTCAATAATTAATACTTTCCATTTAATTGTTGTGACTTTAAAGCAAAAGGTAAAGTAATAGGCTTTTGAACGTCGAATTAAATAAGGCATTATAGGTTAAAATACTTTACAATAGCTTATAATAAAAAATCAGAGGCTATACAGTAAAAAATAAGTTATTAATTATTATTATTATTAGTAGTAATATTAGTTAAACTAATATTTATTATAGAATCTTTAAATACTACCTCTATAAGCTCCAATTCAGACTTCTTTCAATCCAGTTTATTAAAATAGCTATATAGTAATATTACTACTAAGTCAAACGAAGAAGAAGCCTTATTAAAGATCTTAACCTTATTATTAACAATGATATCTCCTTTAACGTTTGAAAATATGATAAAATTTAAGGCTTTAGTTATGTAAGAGCCTGACTTAGTAAGTTTATTACTATTATTCTTGATTATCATTATTTAAATAGTTATTATTTATTATTTACTAATATTTTAATAGGTGGAGTGGTATAAAGCATTTATTAACGCTATACACGCTGTAATTAAAAAGCTATGGAAATACTATCCACGAAAGCTTTTAGCTCGAAGTGTAAAAAAATTAAAACCCTACTACTTATCTAGATCCACAATAAAAAACAACACTATTCTAAAGAAATGGTGTGTGTTACGGTGATGACCAAACCGAGCTAGCCATTTGTAAGCTTGTAAAAGCTGAATTCTTATGATAAGTAAATTTTCATAATGTTTCTTATTTTTTTATTATTGTTTTTAGTAAAATTATTCCTGTCCTTCACAATTCTTTATTTTTGTTTTTTTTCTTAAATATTCTTTAGTGTTCTATGGTATTCTTTATATTACTACTTTATTTGTCGATTTCTTATAATATAGTACAGTTATACTAATTATTATCAACTTATAATATTGAAGAAGAATTAAACCTTAATAACCTAATGCACTTACTGAAAATATTTACAACTAATTAAATGATGGAGATGAATTTTACGTTTAACCAGACTAAAAAACAGAATATACAGCCTATTTACAAAAGGTAGTGGTTAGTAGAAAGGTATATATTTTATCCTATAATAATTAACAATTATTATTATTATTCTTATTCTTGTTAGTAATATTAATATATTTACGTTTCTTATATTAATCCTATAGATTATTAGAAATCAGCAGTCTATCAATTCCCAGTTCTAAGCCTTATGGCTAGAAGGTTTTTAACTATTCCAGCTACCTCTACTCCTATAGAGCAAGTCTTATCCATTAGTGGAAATATTATTACTAATAGCTGTAATAGGCTATCTTCTGAAACTGTAAAGAAATCAGTATTATTAAAGAGTTGGAGTATTAAAGAGATGAAAGAATTGGAAGAAAATTATCAGAATTCTAGTATAATTAATGATGGAGAAGAGGATTAAGTAGTTTTACTATTTTATAATATTTTAATTTATTTATTTTATTAATTATATATTTTTATTATAAGATTATCGTTTTTAAATAGTAAACATATATTTCTAATATATTATAGTACTTTTATAGTATAAATAATATACTACTGCCCAAAAAAAGCAAAAAAGGCTGAATTCTTACGCTATAAAACCCTAAAAACTGTTTGGATAACGGATTTGGAATCAGCGACCTAAACTACCTTACGCAGTAATGGTGCACCGATCGCGCACTGAAGGCGCGGCTGGCGATGGCGCTGAACCCTCTTTTAAGGGTGAAAACGTCCATCCAAACCGACAAGGAAATTTTCAGCAGAAAAGTGGGTTAAGCGAGCTGCAGCGCTTATAGCACGCTTGCGGACCGATCGTAAAGGGGAAGCAGAAGAATAACTAGGAGGAAAATCTTTATAAAAACTTCTAAGACGTTATGATAGGTAGGGGAGCTGAAGAGTGTATATTTAGAGCGATCCTTAAAGCCGTAAGGGCTTACTTTGAAGCCGTCTTTAAGACGGAGCAGATGTATAAATATATTATAAATGCCCTGAAAACGCCTGTTAATCTAACTATTACTACTAGTAATACTACTGATATAAGCATTTAGAAGATCCTTAAAAAAGTAACGAAAATTAAAGAAGCGGTTAATTGGAAGACCAGACCTAACGAAGCCTGCACCTATATAAGAGCGCTTTAATTAGGAAACATAACCGCCTTAACCTTAAACGCGACCTACACGTACCATATACCTAAGAAGGCCTTTAAGGAGCTTATAATTATGAATATAAACCTAAAGAATAACACCTTTATAAAGATTATATAAAGGGTTAATTAGAATATTAAGAAGATAGGTATAATGGTGGTAAAGCTCCTCTAGCAGTTTAGTAATGTAGTGATTACGTTTGAAAAAGATAAATAGGAATGGTATAATAACCTTAATAATGAAAGTTAGGTACATTAAGCTTTAGGAAAGGGAGCGGTCCTTAAACAATACACTTACATAGTGCTAGTGAAAAGATTACGTATTAAACTTATTAATAGTTATAACTTTATAATAGACGAAGGCTAGATGATAGAAGACCTTAATGCTTATAATAATATGCAGATTAGTAAGATTAACTATAGGTGAGGCTGTAAATAACTTAACAGTGAACTAAACCCTACTATGTAGCTTATTATCGAAGTATATAGCCTGGAAGATATTATTAGCTTAATTAAAAAGGGTATAATTATAAAGTATAAGCACTTCCCTTATAAGCGTTATAAAAGTGAAGTAAAAGCGACTTAATACTTTAACTATTATAAATAGGGATATAAAGTGAAGTTTTGTAAAAAGACACTACATTACTTACTATATATAAAAGCACTGTACGTAAACAGTATAAAGGTTAGCGAACGAGAAGTAACCTGCTTAATAAAACTAAAGCCAGAATAATATAAGCTAGTGTGTGTTAACTGTAACGGTAACCACCTAGCTTTCTATAAGGACTGCTACGTGGTAAAGGAGCATTATAAGCGCACTAGAGCGATTTTCCTTAACAGAGCTATAACGTATAAAAAACCACATAAGGAAAGGAATAAGCAGAACCTAAACTTCACCCCTATCACTAAGCGTAAGCGCACCGTAACTAACCAGTTTACAGTTATATAGGGATATAGAAACTAAGTAGTTAATAAGAGAAGATAAATCTTACAGGTTAAAGCAGAGAGACCCAGTCTTTTAAAGAAAGTAGGAATACTTAACAGTAACAGTATTACGTAATACATAAAGTTACTAAGCCCTAATAACGCCCTAGAGACTACATTAACCCCATTTAGATAGTAGCCCGTAGGAGCCCTAGTAGGACTAATAGTAACTATTAATAAAGTTTAATAACCCTTATAACCAGTTATATTACTACTTACAGGCAGCCCCTTATAAAACAGTTAATAAAGTTAAAAGTACTGTACTGGAATATTAATAATAAGGACGTAAGACTTAATAAAGTGCTAAAAATACAGAGTAATTATAACCTGATAATAATATAAGAACTACTTTAAAGCCAGTTTACTGGCACTTTAAGATGTAAAAGAGGAGGGAAATTCAGTATAATTTACTATAGTGGGAGGGCAGCGCTATATATTAGTAAACGGCTTATTAACGTAATGTAGATTATAAACTCTGGCTTAAACTAGGTGTTAATAACATTCAGCTACAGAGAGGAAGTTATTACAGTTTACTTAATTTATATACTAAGTAAGAAACTAGATAACTAAGTTATCCCCCTAACTGAAATCAGGGTGAAAGCGCCTTAAGGGAGAGTAATTATAGTAAGCGACTTTAACACACATAACCTAGTATAAGATAAGGAGGGACGTAAGAGCCTTAAAGCTAAGCCATTAGTAAAGTTAGCGGAAAACTAAGACCTAACGTCAAGGACTCCTTTTAGGGAACTAATATAACTTAGACGTAGAAACGGAGAAAGAGATAATATAATAAACTATATATAGGTATCTTATATACTAGGTGTTAACTACCTAGGTGTGGAGAGTATAGTTAGGTCGGACTATATATTATAAACAGTTAAGATTAATAATATATTAGTAAAATAAAAAGAAAAAGAGGAAGGTTACAGCTATAAAATGATAAACACTGTAATAGCTGCGGTAATGGTAAAACACCTTATAATACCAGCCAGTATAAATAACATTTATAAACTAGAAGAAGCTTCTAGAGTACTGTTAGAGGAGCTTCTACGTATTGCAGACGTTACAGTACTTAGAAGGAAACCAAATATAGGGATTATAGCGTTATAGTGGGATAATGAAATAAAAAAAGCTGTGAAAGACGTAAGGAGAGTAGAAAGGATATAGAGAACGTAACGCTCTCGCACCGTAAAGAAGGAGCTAAGGAAGGCTAAGAGGTATAAAGATAAGGTAATTAGTAAGGCGTAAACGAGGTGTTAGTAAGGCTCCCTTAATAAGACAGTAACTAATAAGGACTTAAAAGAAATGTAGAATATTAAACGCTAAGTCAGATTACATAGCCACTAACCCCCTAAACTACTAGCTATTCTAGTATTGCGAGCTATAAAAGACATTACACTTAACAGACCTTAAATAACTATTACCTATGTTAAGAAGATAAGAGAACTTAATAAACACTTCTTCCTTATATTAGAAGCGGACCTTTTAAAACTTAAAGACCTTAATTAGAGAGTAGGCTCCTTTTTAAAGACTATATTAATGGATTAAAAGGTGAAGGACTTAGACGTAAAAGAGGTTATTTGGAGAGTAGGTGCCTTAAAAGCGTTAGGATTAGATGGGATCTTTAACAGCCTTTTAAAGACCTGTGATAAAGATGAAAGACTATTAGCTATCTTAGCGAAGATTATATAAGTAAGTTTTAACTTTAGTTATTACTTAAAGCGTTAACACACTATATATATTATAATACTATTAAAATTAAGGAAATCGATTAATAATAAGAAACATATTAGAGTATACCACCTTGTAACCCTGTTAAATGTAATAGGGAAGATTGTTAAAACTATCTTAATAAAGAGGATCTCTACTGTAGTGGAAACGGCCTGTGTACTTCCTAACCTCCAGTTTAGATTTAGAAAGAAAAGAGCAATAGATATAGCTATTTAAGTTATTATCAATAGCGTTCACATAGTATAGTTATATAAAGCTTACACCTTATTATTATAATTAAATATTACTAAAGCGTTTAATAGAGTGGATTGGAACTGGCTGTTTGCCACATTAAGAGACTTAGGGTTTAAAAGAAAGCTTATCCTCTAGTTAATTAGTTATATATATAAGAGAACGGCCTAATTACTATTTAATAGCAGGCTGTTAACGTTATAAGATATTACCTAAGGGATCCCCCAGGGATCCCCCCTATTAGTAATCCTCTTTATCCTCTTTATTAGTACACTGTATAAAAAGCTAAAACACATTAAAGGTTTAATTATATTAAGTTTTATAAATAATATAAACCTTTAAGCCTTCGCACACGATATATTAACGTGCTGCAAGATCTTTAAAGCCATGTATAAGATCTGTAAGGAATAGGTAAAGGAAAAGGGGATAACGTTTAACTTAAAGAAGAGTAAGCTTATTTACTTCTTATAAGTAAGGCGCCTATAAACTGAAAAAGTAAAGATTCTAAGAGAAGACTACTTAAGACTAATACTAGTGGAGTTAACCAGGTTTTTAAAAGTCTGGTTTAATAGAAAACTTAACTGGAAAGCTTACTAAAAGAGGATTATTAGAAAAATGGAAACTTAAACCCTTACACTAACTTAACTTATAGGGAAAACGTGGGGAGTGTAGGCCGTTTACATTTAAGAAATTTACATTAAAGTTATTAAAAGTGTCCTTACTTATAGAGTAAATGTATAATATACGTTAATAAAATTAGGAGGACTGGTAAGAGGAATAGTTAAAAAGTTGGAAACTATTTAAACATAATGTTTATAAATTGTACTTAGAGTGTATAAGGTAACCCTAATGAGGAACTTAGAGTTAGAAGCTTAGGTTTTACTATTTAATATTTACCTAAACTGATAAATAATAAAAGTTAAGTAACGACTTAAACGTATAAGGATTGTAGAGCTTTTACGTAACATTAATAAGAAGATAATTAAATGGGTAAAATAAAGATAGGGTGTAATAATATATACTCCTTTAATAAATAACGGTCTGATGAAAACTGTATAGGTAAAAGATTAGCTGGGGCTTACATTAAGAAAAGTGGAAAACCTGGATTAAAAGAAGTGGACAGACTGTGACCCTGATATCTCCACCTTTCGTAACTAGAAGGAAAGACGATAAAAAAAGAGGTATAAGGCGTTTACACACTACAGTTATATTACTATTATAACAGATATATATAACCTTAATAAAAGTAAGATACCACTTTAACTTTATTAAGAACTTATAAAGGCTTGGAGCTTTATCTTTATATAGGTTAGAACGGAGAAGATTAACTTAAACGCTTTCCTTTATTAAAGAAAGGTCCCTAAGGTGGTGTCGCCCTAATACTGGTACGGTATTACCTTAGAAACGGCGGTATATATAATCTTAAGGTGCCTAAAGTATAATAAAAGCAGCTTATACAGCACTTAGTTTTATAACTGGCAGGACTTAAGAGTAAGGTTATTACACTTAGTAAGTGTAGTGATTATTATTAATTAGATTATGGAAACTAAAAGGCTAGAAGAATATAACCTAGTTAAGATATTTAACGATAACGGGAGAGGTTTAGGTAGACTATTATTAGATTACACTAACCTTAATAATATATAGGGTATAAAAAAGAAGAAGATGTTAAAACGTTAGCTTAGATTTTAAGGTAGTATAGTAAAGACCTGACTTAGAAGATAAGATAGTAAATAATATTAAGGGATAATTATATAATTAAAGACCTAAACTGTAAACACACTGTAAACGTACTGTAAATATACTGTAAATAACCCTTATATTATTATACATTAACTAAACATAGCTATTATTATTAACTTAAAGACTGTTAAGAAGAGGACAGTTCTAGTCTTAAGTGTTATTAATAGTAACTTATAATAATAGTTAGTAGTGAATAAACTGTAAATAGACTGTAATTAACATATACTTACATCTTAACTGGCTTATTATTAAGTAATCTGGCCGTTTAAATTAATAAGACCGTTAAATATAGTTAAACGACATTAAATAAGGTTTAAATGCGTCTTAAGACGCTGGGCTTAAGCAGGCGGAGTGATATTAACTTATAAGCCACCTATAGGAGTGGTAGGTAAAAGTATTTAGGTAGCTTGAGCTAGCGTCACGGGACCGCTATTAGGACTGCTGTAAATTATAACGGATAAACCTAAGCTAAAGGGAGTGGGAGGGACGCTTTAACTGCAGCTTAAATGCTTAGTAGCTTATTATTTAGCCATTCTGACACTGGGGTAAAGAGATAACCAGACTTACCAGACTGTATTAAATTAATTAATTAACTATTACACTGTTAGTAACCTATATACGACTTAATAGAAGAAATTGCTTACATCTTAGTAAGCTGGAGTAGTAGTTAGCTTATAAGACACACAGATTACTATAATAGTGATGTAACACTTTAAGGTGTAGGTGAAGCCTGGACCTTAGACAGTTTAGCAGACAGTAAACGGAGTGTAAGTGATATAAGAACTTACTACATAAAGATAATTACTATAACTGTTACTGCACTTTTAGTAATAAACTAAGTCTGTAATTAGTTAGTAAGCGCCCTGTAAATAGTAAAAGCAATTACCTACTTTAAATAAGATAACACTTATAATAATCTAAAGGGGAGTTTAAATAAGTATAGTTATTTAGCAAGTTAATATAAGCTAGGTAGGGTAACTTATTAGTGTTATTACTAATAATATATTAACAATATAATAAAGAGGGGATAATATAGATAATTAACAGGGTGTTAATAAGGTGGTTATAAGTAGTGGTAGTGAGAGGGTTATAATTAAAGCCGCTAGAGTTACACTTATAGGGGCTTAGGATAAATATAATAACAGTAGAAGTAAGTAAGTAAGGGTATAAAAAGGTAATTATAGGGCGTGTAAGGCTTAAAGTTTAAGAGGAGGAAGTTAGTGGTTAAAGGAAGAAAAGTTTTAAAGGAAGGTTAAAGAGGAAGGAAGAATTTATAAAGGTTAGAGAGTAGAGCTGTAAGAACTGTGAAAGCTAGCTAACTTTAATAAAAAGGTTGGATGGAAGCTATAAGGCTACTAAAGGAGGTACATAAAGGTTAGCCGGCCACGCTAGCAACACTGGATAGAAGGAACGAAGCGATAACGGCCTAAAGGAAGCGAGTTAGCAGAGTGTAGAACTGAAAGTTGTGACGAATAAAGAACTATAAACTAGTGATAACTAGAGTAGTGTAAAGAAGACTGGACTAAAAGGGGGAGATATTACAGAGTTACCTTTAAGCCGTTAGCGCCTCGGTCCCGGTTGAACCCCGGGGAGCTGCCCTGGGCCGAAGGGGTCTCCTTTTCTACCCTGGATAAAAAAGGAGGTGATGTAGGACCTCTGAGCCATCACGGTTAAGGGGTGTGAGCGCAGCAGAACTGAGAACGACCCACTCACGCCCTTATCTCACTTATAATACACGCTAGCATAAGGTACTAACCCTATAACCTATTACTGCGTTTAGTAGTCGAGATTAAACTACATGTATTTTAGTAGGATAAATAGAAGAGTGGGTGGGGTGGAAACGCCCCGACCACGCCCTGACAGTAGATAGTTAGCAGTAGAGGGACCGCTTGCCCTCACGGGCGGAGCTTTCAGCTCCTACGGTGTAAGACAAATAATAATATATTACTATTATTTTTTATTTGTTTTACTATTATTCGGAATTATTTTGATATTTGGATCCACTTTTATTAAATGACTTAAGTCAGACTTGATTAACTTGTAAGTGAGGCTAGTCTGACTTAAGTCACTGCTCTGACTTAACTTGACTTGACTTAATTCCAACCCTACTAGTAGTGCCTATTATAAGTCTAAACGGCCATTTTGTGCTTGTCCTCTTCCTTCGCTTTAATGTAATTAAATCCCATAATAAATCCCACCAGGAAGTCGAGACTGGAAAACTATTTTATGCTGGTAATCCGTTCTTATATCTTAAAAATAAGTAGTAATAGGTAACGATTCTTAATTATATCTTTATTTAACGTTTAATAATTAATAACTATATAGGGTTTACTATCTTCCTTCCTTAGGACAAACTGTGCTAGGTACCCTACTAGGGACTGAGACTTTATAATAAACCCGCTTTTTAAGTTCTCTTCTACATATTTCTTTAAGGCCTTTACCTACTGTAAGTTTAAATGATAAGGCTAAAAGCTTTAAAGTCTTACTCCTAGTTTAAGTTTAATCTTATAATCTTATAGTCTGTAGTCTAGCAGTTTTAGTATCTTTTTCCAGAATAAGGTAAACTTCTTATATTCTAGGGGTACCTTAAATAAGTCGACTTTTTCACTTATCTAAAGAAGAGCTTCTCGCTTCTTTCTACCTTCTAAATTATCATTTAAGCTATACAGTAGACTCTCTAGTCCTTTAACTGATTTAGTGAATCTAACTTAAACTGTGTTTAGTTTCATAGGCTTAACTTTCTTTTAAAAGCTTCGTACGTCTCTGGAACGGTTTAATACTCCCAGAGCTTTTTCTAAACAGTAATTAAATTTAAGGGACTTACTAAAGGTCAGGTAGCTACTCCTTTAATTAATCCCAAGATTATACTTTTCTAGCTAGGCTAAACTTAGAATTATATTGTAACTTACCATTAGTATCACGTTAACGATCACTTTTTATTCGTCCCTGTCTACTTTAATTAGGAGTGGTATATAGTAAATGACTTTTCCGTTATTATGCTTATATGAGCCTCCTTCTCCATTTCGAATGGGAATAGCCTTTTTATATTTTTCGTTAGGGAGCTTCCTTTAATTAACTAGCAAAAGATACACTAGGTTAGAAACACTCCCGCTATTAATTACTGTTTTACTTTAAATCACCTCCTAACCGATTACAAAGGTAGGAACAGCTTTAAAGCACTTATCAATTAACCCTTTCTAGGTTTTCTCATTTTACGTTCAAGTCGACTTTAAAACAGAACGATACTTCTTAAGCCACCCATTAGCCGTTAGTATACTCTGTAGGCCTGCAGCTTAGCTAACTCCTTAGCTTTAGCTAAGTTTATATAATCTGTTTTTTCTTACCAAGCTTTAGCTTTTTTTTAACGTGGATAGAGTATAAGATGACTTAACACTTCAAAAGTAACGCTCCTTACTAATAAGTGGACAGTGCTTAATTAATTATAATAATGTCTTCTTCTAAACTGTCCTTACTATTATTTTATTTTCTATTATAAGAGATGTTATAATACCATTAGCTTAGTTTTATAAGCATAACTGCGTAAAATCTACTTTTTACACTAAGGAACCAATTATAAACACCTTAAGTCTAATATATTAATTATACGTATAATTATCGTATATATAATTGATTTACAGTACTTCTATATGGCTAGGGTGGTTAAGGTAAACGGTGGGGGTTAAGACTTCAGTGTCTGGGACGGAAGTTACGACACCTTTATCTTTTCACTTATTACTTACTTGTATAAGCGTTATTTCTCACTGACCTCTTACTAGAACTTAGGTAATAATATCCTAACCTGTTCTTCCATATAGTGGCCTTCTTTAACTAAGTAATATTTATGATTATTAGTAAGGTGGACCTTCTTATAAAGTTACAGCTTAATTTTAATACCTTTTATCTTCGTTCTTACGGCAATTACTTTGTTTCATAAATCTTATAACTTATCCACCGGCTCCTCGTAAGTGGTTTTGAATTCCTAGCTTTATTAATATGCCTTTTCCTAGTTATAACGGGTGTGGAGTTATACTTTAACCCTTTCTTAATTCTGGCGTAGAATTTTAACAGTTCCAGTCTTAAGAACGCTATAGAACAGGCTGTTAAGGTAAGGAGAGCTGCGTTGTTTAGTAAAGGTAAGTTTGTAAAGATAGTTTAGAAAGAGATACCGGTTACGTATAACTATTCGATTAACAAAAAGGGGTAAGTAATAGGAGCTATGGGCTATTCGCGTATGTAGATTACCATTAACTATTTAGATCTATTCTATTTATACGCGAATCAATTATTTAGCCTGGAATTAAACCGTTCGGTTTGTAACAGTTTAGTGGAATAATAAGTGTTGTGGAACGCAGGAGCTGTTATAAGAAGGGGCCATTTGGTAGCTTGAGCTAACCTTAATTAGGTGGTTAAAATGCCAGAGTAGTTAAAATCATAGTGGAATACGTTATCCATTAGACTAAGGTAAGTGTTATAAGCACTGCTTTAGTGTTGGTATTTAGCTTAAAAAGGCTTTAATATGTTTTTCCCGTTAATTATAAGAGGAGTACCTTACTAATACTGGCCCTTCCTCTCTAATCGTCATTTGAACAGCCAGTTATCAATGATAATAACCTTAACAGCGTACTAATTAAAGTTAAACGTATACTAATCTTTTTTATAAAGCTTATCCTTAACATTATCTTTCAACCCTTTATAAAACCAGTACTTTAAGGCGGACGTTTCTTAATTGACTTAATATCGGTCGTAATTAAAGGCGAACAGGTACGCAGCTACTGAAAACAGCTATACTAGCTTCTTTAAGCAGTCCTTAGCCTGTTTCTGCTTATCCTAGACTCTATATATCTTAATAATCTCGACTTTAAAGTTAACCTATCCTTTATCCTTATTAAAGATCTTAGCAGTAATAATCCTTTATTTAATTAAAATGAAGTTCAGATAATCCTTAATAATAGTTAAAAACTATAAATTAAGATCTCACTTAAACTAGCTAACGGTATAAAGAACCTTTCATTCCATTATAGTAATTATCTAAAGCTGGAAGTCGTACTTTATATAGATAAGTTAGGTAGACAGATTAGCACTCTTACCAGTAAACTTAAGTGGCTAGCTCGTTTTAAGGTTACTGAATCATTACTAAAAGGTTAAAGCTTTTTTAATCGTTATAATTATAGATTTACTATAGGTCTTAAAGGCTTCTAACAGTTCTTTATAAGATAACTCTCCTTCGTCCTCTATTTCAGCTCCTATAGTAGCTATATCAGGTAGCGGGACATCATTATCTCTGATATAATTATTATATCCTTTAAAGGGATTTAGAGAAGGTAGTACAGAGCCTTAAGAGGACCAGCACAGGTTAAGACAGAATGTATAGCAGGACGCTAAAGATTGGGTAAGCGTTTCTGAAAACGGTTTATTAAGCTAACACTCTTAAACGAGGGTTTAATATTACTGTAAGTCGTTATCACTATAACGTATAAAGGTAAGTCTAAATAGTAAGATATAAATAAGTAATTGAATATTCGTGTGAGGAACTAGGAGTCCCTTACAGCTATTGTAGTTATAATGATGACTATTTATATTAGTTTAACTAAGAGGTACTTCATATCTTACTTAATAGGGTTTACTTAGTAAGGGACTAAGCACTCTAACATTAAGTACCTCCTGCTTAGTAACCTTAAGAGTACTTAGTAAGTAAGCAGTGTTGCTAAGACTAAGCAACCACTTAACTAGTTGTAAGGGCTTTAGGTCTTTGCACCCTGGCCCAGTGCGCAGTACCGTGCGTACTGTTTACCTGCACTGTTCCTTCTTGCGGGAGATTCGTCAGGCCGTGCCGGCCCAAGTAACAGCCTGCAGGGTCGTCACATTCTACCCCAGACGAAAAAGGAGGTGACGTAATACCTTTAAGCCATTACAGTTAAGGCAAGTGAACGTAGCAGGACTAAGAATAACTCACTTACGCCCCTATCTTACTTATAATACATATTAGCATAAGGCACTAACCTTATAACCTGTTACTGAGTTTAGTAGTTAAGATTAAACTATATGTATTTTAAGAAGATAAACAGAAGATTAGGTCAGGTGGAAACGCCCTAACTATACCTTAACAGTAGATAGTTAGCAGTAAAGGGACCGCTTGCCCTTAAAGGCGGAGCTTTCCGCTCTTATAGTGTAAGACAAATAATAAAAAGCATTGTAATATTTCCATATAAAACTTTACATTATGTCCTTATTTACTGCAGTTAAAGTATTATATTACTTTTACCTCTCTTTTAAAGTATTTATAAGGGAAATATTTATGACGTTATTTATTAAGCTAATACTATCTATTATTTAATCTTTATCCATTACTAGATTATAACTTCCAATAAGTTATCCTTATATTCCTTTTACTAACATTATGTACAAACGCCTCTTAAAGGAAGCTCCTTCATTAAGTGCTCTTTAAACTTATCGTTTATTATTTAAGTTATTATAATAATTACATTTCTCTTCTTTAAATATAATCACTATATTACTTAATTGTTAAGAGATTTTTACTATTACTACTCCCATTTTCTCAGTGTATTAATTAATCCTTTATATTATCTCTGTAAGAATATTATTCTCTAAGGTTATGTTTAGTAGTAAAAGCTCCCTGAAGGCCTTTTTAAGTATAAAGTGTGTATAAGGCATATTCCAAGTCCAACCAGTTATACTTCCTGTTTTAAATACTCTTATACAACTATAATCTTCATTAAGTTCTGTCTTCCAGTTAATAACTTCTTTACCCTTTTTAAAGGGACGTAGTATTTATAGTATTTCTTTCTCACAAAGAGTAATCGAGGGCTGTAGCGTTGACGTTCTATTGACTGGTCTGAACTATTACGCACTCTCTATTTCGTGTTTTCTCTCTCCTAAATTCTAATAAGGATTATGGTAATCTCGGCGACTTATTCTACAAATTACTTCACCTCCTCCTCCTTCAGGCTAAGGTTGTAAAGGGACTGGATAAACTGTATCTCTTCCTTCAAAGTCATTTCGTCCATCTCCTTCTTTAATAACTAGTATCTGAAACATACAGTCTAAAGTGTCTAACTATCCGTCCACAGATCAAGTTTATTATTAATGTGATAGAGACTTCTAGTAGTGATAATACAGGTATAACGATACTTCTTACTCGCCTTCTTACCATTTAAAACCGTAAGGGAGATAGGGACTGTTATCGTCTTTATTCTTCCCTTCCGATCGGCCTTCTAAATTGGCATTAGTATCTTCGCTACCTTAGTTATAGTTTCTAAAATGGATCTGTTAAAGGCTGCAGGTCTTACGCACGATAAGGAGTTCTGTATAACTTACTAGGCATAATAGATTAGATTGTTAGGGTGTATAGTTATGTGTAACGGTTATGTGTAGTTATTACAATTAATAATACTATAAAGGAGAAAATTCTAGTGTGCTGTAAAGAGAGTAGCAGGCCTTTCTATTATTCTATAGGTTTAAGGCGTTATAATAGAGTTTTTGTTACGGCTGAGAGCTGAGTAGTTAGCGTTTGAACCTTATTACCACAACGGAGCTTACAATCGTAATGGATGAGAGTGGCGTTAAGTGAGAGGGTTTGTAGTGGTATGGGTTTTAGGGTTAGGGTTAACAGGCGCTGTCTTCACATTAGGCAAGGGAAAGGTGGTCGAGTTTCAGATTCTAACACGCAGAGTATAACGTGTATAAATAATTTTTTTTAGGAAATTAGGTAACTAATTTTAACATATATAACTTCTATAATCTGTATTACTTTCTTAAGAATCTTCTAAATGTGTACTTTAATACTAGCTGTAATGTCAGTTACAGTGCTGTTAGGTTTCTTTAGGTTACTATTAGTATATTTATATATCTGTTTTATCTTGAAAACTACTCTAAAAAATATTTTCATAACCTTATAAACTGCTACCTACATTTACTCTTCTACTCTCCTATTTATTATAACGTTTTAGAAGCTTTTAAATAAGTTTTTATCATTTTTCTTCTCTTTCCCTTCGCTACTGTTAGTCTGTAAGCGTACTATAAGCACGCTAGCCTAATGGCCCCACTTTTCTATAAAATTCTATTACGTTAGTTTAAATAACATTTCATCCTTAAAAGAGGATTTATCGTTATTACCATTAGCGCCTACGTTATCTAATTGGTTGGTTATTACTACATGGTGCAGTTATGTGTGCTAAATCTAATTCTGTCATTTAACTGGGTTTTAGGGTTAACCATCGCATTAGGAGGGTATTCAGATTCCAGCAAACGTTTTTATACTGTTAAATTAAACTTATAACTAAACTATTAACTACTTGAAAAGTAATGAGATTAAAGGAAAACGTATGTTTATATTCTTTAATTTAATAACTAACTTAAATAAACTAACTAGTATTACTATAGTAATATAGCACTTTATAATATATTTAAAGTTAAGACCTTAAGATAGTTGGTTAGTAATTAGTAAATAAACTAAAGGAGATATAGAGATTTTACTCTAAAGATAATTGGTATAATTAATAGTATACTTTAAGTAATATGTAAAGTTTATAAACAGTTAGTAAATAACTTATAAACGGAACGAACAGCTACTTACTTTAAACAGTAAAGTATTCTATATAATTAACAGAATTACCTAAGTAAATACAATGCTGCAAAGCGTTTATATAAGACAGTTTGGGTAAGTGGTTCATACCATTATTAAATAAGGCGTTAACGATATAAAAGAGGAGCGATACAGCTTAAGTAATAGCAGACTAGTAAGGTAGTACTTAGTAAAAGTAAGGGTTTTATATAGATAATTAATAACGTTAATAATAAAGACGAGAGAGTAAGGATATAAAAAGATAATTATAAGATGTATAAGACAGAGTAAAGGTAATAAGAAAGAGAGTAAGTAAGCCTTAAAAGTTAGTAATTTAAAGGATGAAAGGAATAGTAGAAGGTTAAAGAAGAGAGGAGGCTCTATAAATGAATTAAAGAGTAGAAAATGGAATTATAAAGCTAATTAGCCCTAATAGAAAGATTAGTGTGACGACCCTGTAGGCTGTCATTTGGGCCGGGGCGGCCCGACGGATCCCCCGCAGAAGTAACAGTGCGGAAGGACAGTACGCACAGTATTACGCACCGGGCTAGGGGTGCAAAGACCTAAAGCCCCTACGACCTATCATTACTTAATCACCCTGATCTTGTTAAAACCTAGTGATTAGAGTAAGTAACCAGAAAGGTAATTACCTTAATCACTTCTTAAAAGAGTAAGTATAGTGATTAAGGTATAAAGTACCTTTTAACTAACTAGTATAGATAGTTATTATCATAACCATAATAGCTGTGAGGGACTCCTAATTCCTCACGCTAGTATTTAATTATTCATTTATATCTTACTGTTCAGACTCACCTCTGTGTATTATAGTGACAACGACTTACAGTGACACTAAACCCCCGTTTAGGAGTGTTAGCTTAATAAGCCGTCTTTAGACCGCCTACTTAGTCTTTAGCGTCCTGTCATACGTTCTGTCTTAACCTACGCCAGTCTTCTCGAGGCCTGTGTCGGGTGCAGGTTGTAATAATTAGATGAAACTGCAAAAAAAAACCAGGTTAAGGAGGGGGTAACATTATAAAGCTAACCCTAAGCCAAAAGCGCCTCAGTGCTAACCGAACCTTAGGTATCTAATTTAAGTAAAAGGGGTTCTTAACCCTAGACGAAAAGGAGGTGATATAAGACTTCTAATCTATCACAGTTAAGGAGCATAAGTGTAATAAAAGCATACTTACACCCTATCTCCTTTATAATATATGCTAACATATAATACTAACCCTATTGCCTGTCACCACGTTTAGTAATTAAGACCAAGCTAATTATATTTCGAAAGGTAGGCGGGGCGGTAACGCCCTAACTACACCCCAACAATAGACAGTAAGCAGTAGAGGAACCGCTTGCCCTTACGGGCGGAGCTTTCAGCTCCTACAGTGTAAGACAAATAATTATATCTTACTATTTAAACCCATCTTTATACATTATAATAATATGAGCTTATAATAACAGCATACTCTGTTTAAAAGTGTTAGCTTAACAAGCTGTCTTTAAAACGCCTTTTAATCTTTAGTGTCCTGCTATACGCTCTGTCTTAACCTAACTAGTCCTTTAGTTCTATACTAGGTGAAGGTGGTAATACTTAATAAATTAATCTGTAGTCTGTAATATAATCAATTATAGTTTAGTTAGTTAAAGTTAAAATTTCACTAATTATATACCGTTTTAATTAGTTTATTAAGTATTTATTATAAATGGAACCTTTTCTTCTTCTTTAACAGAGCACTACATAGGACACTACACAGGACTTGACATAACACGTAATAGTTAGTGAATTCTAGTTAATGGAAGAATGATATTATTACTTTTAACTACCTTATTTCTTTATACCTGTAAGCTACTTACTTACTTTTCAGACTTAATTAAACTAGCGCTGTATATTATCGTTATTATTATATAAGTCCTTAACTGTATAATTAAAGTAGTATCCTTATGTAAGATATGCCAGACAGCTCCCACCTTAGCTGTAATATGCTCTTTATCTCCTTATTACTAAACTCTTTAAACAGAAGAAGCTAATAGCTATTTAACGTATTAAACTATCAGACTTAACTCTAGGAGATAAATATTAAGGTAGTTAACATAATTATAATTTCATCACTATGGTGGACTAGCGTTTACAATTCCACTATTAATCCTAATATGTATAAATCGTTAGCGATTAAGTAGACTTACTTACTTTATGTAACTTACTAGCTTAATTAAGGAATGGAGTAATAGATTAATTTCTTACTTACTGTACAGTGCCGTTACAGTCACAGTGTATAATAATGTAATAGAAGAAAGACGACTAGAAGCGAGAGGCTTCTGGTTAGACTTATCTTATATTAGTAAATTTAACTTGATAACTTTAGGGTTTTTACATTACTGGATGCTGTGTAACTCGCAGCCGTATACGTTATAGCTAGATACATTATTATAACGCCTGCAAGCCTTTAAGGGTAAGTTAGTAATGCTGTAAGAGTTTATAATGCTATAACGGTGCTAAGAAGTGTTATGCCCCACGCGTATGCAGTTGGGTTAGTGGCTTATGCTGGCGTGTGTCACAAGTGAGACGGGGGCGTGAGCGGGTCGTTCTCGGTTCTGCTGCGCTCACGCCCCTTGGTCGTAATGGCTCGGAGGTCCTACGTCACCTCCTTTTTCGTCCGGGGTAGAAAGGAAGACCCCTTCGGCCCGGGGCAGCTCCCCAGGGTTCGACCGAGACCGAGGCGCTAACGGCTCGGGGGTAACTCCATGATGTCTCCCCCTCTTGGTCCGGTAAATTAAATACTTATTTAATTGTTTATATTGTTTATAACTTAGTTAAGTTATAATACCTGTTATTAATAGCTTTTAAATAAACCTGCTTTTATCTACTGACTTATAATATTATAGTGCAGTCTTAGTTAATGTACTGACTGACTACAGTAGTTTTAATTAAGCTACGAACTAAACTACAGTGACTAAATTACCAACCCTGCTCCGAGTAGTATTTGATTTTATAGATTTACTTGCTGAGGTGGCAGTTAGCTTCATCCCGGAGCCAGATGTCGCATAGACATTTCTTCTGACTAGTTATTGCCCCGAAAAGCTAAGCAGCTTGCCATACCTGCATACAAGGTATCTTGGAATATAAAAACTGAGCTCCCGGTGTCTTATTTCTACTACTAGTAGACTCTACCTCCCCTACCTACAGGATACATTATATTGAAACTCAACACGCTGCAGTACCCGACTCACTAGTTCCCAAACCCTCCTTCGGTGATTCCCCTAATCTTGACCAGCGTCCACCGCTGATACGAATCTCCACCGCCACTCACCATCTTGACCTTCTCGCCACTCTCATCCGTGCTCAAAAACAACTCGGGCCCCGAATACAAGTTGGTCAACTTCCACACATCCCCACCCTGAGCAATCAATTGCCACCGCTGGCCGGAGAAATTGCCGGCTTTGGCCAGATGCGGACGTGTCTTGTCGTCGCCGTACACATCGAGGGCTTGCGAGGTTCCGAGCCAAAGCGTCACAAGGTTAAAATAGCCAGGGTGCGACTTGGACGGCCGGAGTTGCCAGTGCTGGCCGGAGAAGTCGCCTGTGTTGGCGATCTGGAGGTTGCCATCGGTTTCTTGTTTGCCGTCGTTGATGACGTCGAGCGACTTTTGCGGCCAGCCGAGAGACTGGAGGCGGTACCAGGTATTGGTTTCGAGCGCAGGGATCGACATGTTAAGGTTGGGGAGTGAAACCTTGGAGGTAGGGGTTTGTCGATGAGGAGATGATGATGCTGAATGAAAGAAGATGTGATTGAGAAGATGAATAAGACACCGCTTTATACACACAAAACTCCCGCAGGAGTGAAGCTCTCTCGGTTCTCAGGCTCATGCTGAATGCAGCCTAAATCTCGTAATGAATCTTTCAGCCAGCCCCAAGTTCTGCGTCGTTCGGTTTGTCTTGGCCAGAGCGGGGTTGCCGTTGCACATCATTGGAAGAATTGAGTGTGTTGTTGCTCCACACTGAGCCAGAGTCAAGGACGGCCTGTCGTGGTTGCAGATTTGCTGCACCGCTTAGGAGCTGAAAGTCAGCCCCCCGCGGGGTATGCGTCTTGGCGAAAACTCTCTCAGATCGTCAGTGGCACGAAATCCAAAACCCAGGCAGCCACAGTCATCCGTGTGACAAGATCTCAGGCAAGATTCGTATTTCGGGGTTCCCCATTTTTGCTCTTGGCAACACTGCCTCTACATTGATCCAAAGGCCATCCATCGATGTCTCACATCGTCCAGCAAAAAACCAGACGTCCACCCTCGCTCGTTTGTGGGATCTCCGTGATAGCCCATGTTTTTCTCGGTCATCCAGCCACACACCTCCCCCTCCTCGCCCTTCTCTATTTCAAAAAGTTTGCCGTGATCAAACCCTGGCCAGTCTCCAGATAATGATTCACCCACCACGTCAGGTTCTCATTCCTCCCAACCATCCACTCAGGGAGCTGAAATGGACTCGGCATCTCAGACGGGTCCCTATCGGGCTGCGAACGACAAACATCGATGACATCTCTCTCTGCCCTCCTCCGACAGATCTCATGGAGACGTTTCATTTTTCGTAGATGAGTCCTGGGGACGGTAGAACATGCTATTAGTTTGGGGAGGTGCTGGTCGAAGAGTTCACCTGTCCAGCCGCGGATCAGTTGCTTTACCCTGGGATGTGCGAGCCATATTTGTCTTTGGGTTTGGGGTTGGATGTGCGCCGGCTGCGGGGCACTATCGACAGGAGTCGAGGGGCTGATGGCGAGGCTTTGGACGCATTGGGCGAGTTGATGGACATCTTCCATTCTATTCGTAGCTGCGTCACCGTTGGCGACTTGATTGATATCTTTCATTGTTTCGTAGGTAGCGTTGCGTTCAAGGTGAGAGCTGCTTGTAGTAAAAATGTGGAAATAGAGGTGACGAGGGTTGAGGATTTACAGCGTTGCGTCACGCTTTTATAGCTTTTCAAGAAAAAAATAAACTTTTCTCCCATGTTAACTTGGTTCCGGCTAACAGTGGGCCAAGCGATACATCGGAACGTTCTCGAGTTAATCTTTCTATACTTCCAGCCACCTCCAGAGCTTGCTGCCTCATCCAAAGGTTTGCGAGAAGCCCTGAGACCGTATCAGAAACTCGATATTGACCCGCGTCTCAATCTCCACGTCGATAACTGCACATGGGGGGGCGTCTTCCAATACATGGCGAATGCGCAGGCTAATTATGAGAAAAAGGTAAAGAAATGGAGAGGCTGCGTCCGCAAGTTGTTCAGGCGGGCCGGGGACATCGCTGACCATGTCGACCCTTTGCTTCTTTCTTGATTATGGATTATCCCCTATAGGGCTGGCGTCGTAACCCTTCCCTTCAGTCGGGACAACACTGTAGCACTCGCCGTATAAACCTTAGGGCTTGGTACGTACCTAGGTACACAAATAAGCACACTCAAAAGAAAACATCCTCAACCGTCCGCTCCCAATTCCGCTCCCTTACCAACTTCCTCAACACCCCCGCCACACCCTCGCAATGCTCCTCAATCTCGGCGGCATTCATCTGTGCCGTATCCCACGTGGCGATGAAAAACATGTTGTGCGAGTCCAGCAAAAACGCATTCCAGAACAGCGCACAGTCCGGCCAGTCGTGGCGGGAGGTGACTTCCAGGCCAGTCTTGGTGGTTCCTGTGGTCTCTGACTCTGGAGAGGAGGAGGGATTGAAGCCCTGGGTCATGCCCATGTTGACGTCCCAGACGAAGGCCTGGCGCGTGGAAGCGGCGAGTACGGCGGGGGCTTCTTCGCCGAGGCGGGAGAGGATTTGGGAGAGGGGAGCTTGGATGTGGGTGGCGAGGAGGGTGGTGTCGTGTTGCATGCGGCGGAGGAAGGAGCAAATGGTTTCGCCGGAGCCGGGGCGGCGGACTTCGATCAGCTCAGGGGTCCATTCGGTGGTGGGGCCGGAGATGGACATGGGTGGGGGGAGCATGGCGGAGAGGTACGGGGGCAGGAAGGGCCATTGGCGCGCGAGGTGCCAGGTCGAGAAGAGGGCGTAGGGCGAGCGGGTTTGGAGGGCGTTGAAGATGGCGAGGGCCGATTTCATGAGAGTGGAGGGGGACATTCCTGTTTTTGTTTTATCAGCTGTGCTCAAGGCCAGGAACAAGAGTGGGGAACAGAAAAGGGAAGTGGCAACGGAGGAAGGAGCAAAGGACACGCACCAATTTCGGCCAACAGCTTCTGCATCCCCTGCAGCGCGACAATCCGGCTGTACCTCGGAAAGGCATAGGCCTCCTTGTTGGCCTCCCACCCGCCATCAGCTTCCCACACCTTCTCCCTCGCCAGCTGCCGCACACTCCCCGGAGCATCGTCGGCGGCAATCATGCACCCCTCGGTGCGCAGGACCGGCCACAGCGCCTGCTCGGCAAACCGACTGATGCCCCGCAGCCGCTTGACGTTCCACTCCACGCTCGTCTGCGCCGCAAGCGACGTCTGGAACTGATGGTATAGGTCCGCCCACAGCCGGAATGGCGTCAGCGGCGGGACTGACGCTACCGGGTTGCGGATGTACCGGTTGAGATCCAGATGCCACGACACGAGCGAGATGGCGTCGAACACGCTGTGCGAGTACGTTGCCGCCAGGTACACCTCGCCCGTGGAAGCGACCGAGATGATGTGGAAGCGCGCCATAAAAGGGGACGTGTGGCCCTCGTCAGAGCTATCTGTTACGAGGTCGCCGAGGCTGTCGTTGTCGGGTGTTTCTAGGGAAGTGATCATCTTGGTGAAGAGTCCTTCCCTGGCGGAGATGACGACGTGGAAGGGCGTGCTGTCGGGGAGGACGCCCAGGATGGTGCGCATAATGGCGCGCCCGGTAAGTGCGGCTTCGAGTCCGGCGCGGATCTGGGCGTGTGGCGTGTTGAAGACGCGGAAGGTGATGCGCGTGTGGAATGACTGTGGACGCCGGCCGGAGGCGAGGACGTGAAAGGAGTCTTTGATGCGGAGGATGTCTTCGATGGCCGAGGAGGGGAAGCCTGCGTGTGATGCCGCGGCGATGGCTGAGGGTGCTAGGAGGGCTTCCTGGGCTGTGAGGGAAAGGGGTGCCTGTGGATAGTGGGCGAGAGTGGTGATGGGGCCAGGGTTGGTGTTGAAGGCGGGGACTTCGGCATGGGTATTGCCGTTGGTGCCGTTGAGCTTGAACGATGTTGCGTCGAAGGCCGTGTGGCTCGGCACATTCAGGGGCTGGAAGCTGTCAAGTCCGGTGCTCTGGCTGTTCTGCCCTAAGCGCTGCTCGATGAGCGATGCCTGTTTTGCGACGGTGTCGTGCTCGACAAAGTCCTGGAGGTAGATGCGCTGGCCGAGGAAGGTCTGGACGCGGTCGCAGAAGCGCAGGAGGGTGATGCTGTCGGCAAAGGTCGAGATGTTGTCGTCTGGCGCGGGCTTCTCACCGATGAGGTTTTCCCAGATCGTGGCTACCTGGTCGACGAGGGCCGATACAGAAGGGATGGCTTTGCCATGGCTGTTTGTGGATTTTGAATGGCCGTTGGCGTGGCCGTTAGTGCCGTTGGGGGTGGCGCCACTGGTGGTGGGCTCCGAGTGGCCACGGGCGTGGTCGTTGTCAAGACCATTGGTAAGGCCGTTTGTTGCGGTGCTCTTGATGGTTGGGCCCGCGTGGCCGTTGGCGGCGGTGCCATTCATGACGGCAGTAGCGGGGACAGCCTCAGGGGCTGGCTCAAGAGTCGACCGAGGAACCGGCTCGGGAACTGGTTCAGGGGTCGGAGTCCGCACCTTGGCAACAGCCTGCCGCAACAACTCCTTCTTGATCTTACCCAAGGATGTTACCGGAAAGGCTTCCATCCCCAGCTCTTCCAGTGTATACACACCATCCAGCGCAAACACAGGCCCCAGCTCGCGACACTTGACCATGACCTCCTTCTTGCCGACTTCCTCAGTCAGCTTCATGACCACCGCCACCGGCACCTGTCCGGCATACTCATCCGCCGCGGCCACAACCTGCGCCACGATACCCAGCTCCCCGATTGCTACCTCCATCTTCACCGGCGAGATATTCTCCCCGGCGCGGATAATCACGTCCTTGTAACGCCCTGTGATATACACCACCCCGTCCACATCCATCCTCCCTTGGTCCCCGGTGACCATCCACCCGCCCACCTCATCCCGATAGAAACTCTCCCCCTTTTCGCCTCCGAGATACTCACCTATTACCCCTGCTCCACCAACATGCAGCTCACCCGCTTCTCCCCTCGGCAGCACCTCCCAGCTCTCCCCCTTTCCGCCCCCTTTGTATTTACAAACCCTCACCCTCGCGCCAGGCAGCACCCTCCCAACCCCCTCATGGTATCCATTTTCCTTGCACAGCGTCTCATCCCTTCTTCGCCAACTGACGACGGGAGCCCCCTCACTCATCCCATACCCTAGTTTCGAAATACCCGTTAGTCATTCCTCTTTCACAGTTATTCGGAGGAGGTAGAAAGCCCCAGACATTGTTTCTCTCCTCGAGAGAGCAGCCACAGACCAAACAAGGGAGCATGAGGAAAAACATACCCTGCACCGCATCCTTCGCCCCAAGCCCCTCCCTACAAAGCCTAATATCCTCCGGGGTAATCACCGTCCCCCCAATCGCCACCAAATTCAACCTCAACTCCTCCTTCCCCGGAAACTGCGGATGGCCCACCAGCGCCTTGACCAACGCCGGGACAGCGCTCATCATCGTCCCCTTCTCCTTGACCAACGCATCCAACGTACTGTGCACTGAGAAGGAATGAGAAGGGAGGATGACTGCGTCGCCCTCGCGCCACGCGCGTAGGAGGTGGTTGATGGCGAAGATGTGCGAGGCGGGCATGTGCACGACCCAGCGGTCGGGCGGGGAGAGGGGGGGGTTGCGGTCGTAGTTGTGGGTTTGGGCGAGGAGGTGGGAGTGGCTGTGCAGGCAGCCTTTGGGGGTGGATGTGGTACCGGAGGTGAAGACTATGAGGGCGGGGGCGGAGAAGGGGACGGGAGAGGGAGAGGGGAGGGGATGTGGAAGGGAAAGGGGGGATTCAGGGGTAAAAGTGGGAGGTGCGAAGGTGAGGAGGGAGGAGAGGGACGTGTAGTTTGGTTGGAGGAGAGAGCCAGAGCATTGAATGAGGAGTTTGATGGGGAGGTCGGGGATGGAGAGGGCAGCAGTGCCGGCTTCGTCCTGGACGACGATCACGGCGGGTGTTGTTGCGGAAAGGAGAGATTGCCCGTCGGTGGCGATCACGCGTGGGTCGAGCGGACACAAAACAGCGCCGAGTCTCGCGCTAGCCCAGGCGAAGAGCGCCCATTCGGCCGAGTTCCAGAGGAAGAGGGCCACGCGGTCGCCAGGCTTGACGCCGTGGGCTTCCAGCTGGGACGCGAGGGCCGAGGATCGGGCGTAGAGGTCACGGTAGGTCCAGCGGATATAGGGGGAGGGTGTTGTGTGGTCGTCATGGTTGGGGATAATAGGGGTAATGGTCCAAGTGGGAGATTCGGTCTGCCACATGGACACCAGCGCTTCGGCGTCAGGGGTTTTGGCTGCTGAGGCAGTCCAGATGTCCCAGAGCGTGGCGAGGTGGTCGTTGATTTCCGGGCCGATAGACTCGGAGGGCACTGACGATTTGGTGGTGGCTGCCGGAGCGGTAGGAGGCTCTTGGCTGGGGACGGCCATCGTGGAGCTTGGGATGTGAGTGAAAAGAGGCGCGATGTGGTTTTGGTTGTGGACAAAGAGTTCAGTAAGGCAAAGGAACAGAAAACAGTGTGAGTAAGAAAACCCCCGGGGAAGAACCCGAAGGTTGAGAGGGGAGATATTCAAGTATCCATTCAAAGACGAGTCGATTTAGAGGTCAAATCAAACATCTACCCAGAATGCAACTACGCCAAGTTCAAGCTCTGGACCAACGACACCTGAAGTCGGGCCCCAATAGCCCGAGGCCAGAGGACCAACAGGCACATTGCATCAGTTTCGACCCCAACACACGTCCGATAAACAGGGCAGTATCGCACCCATTCAACGCTAGCTCCGAGATAAGGTGAGGTGAGATATGTGAGGTCATCCACTAGGTCGTTGTTCCCGGGCCTTAGCGCCGATACTTTGCTCCTATCGAGCCGACGATGCAACCCTAAGGCAAGGCACAGCACAGTCTCATTATACCAACAGGGCACACCTTTTGTTTTCTGCGGTTGCTTTTACCCGTGAGTTTCCTCTCCGGTATCCTCAATTCGGCTTTATAAGCCTCACCTCGCACTAGTGCCGCCGTCTTGCATTCTTCATGCCCCCATGCGGCGGGGTTTCAGTTGAGTCGTATAACAGGTAAGTTACCAATTGCATTACACCTGCACCTCCACGGCGGGAGCTCGATTCTGCACTCTCGCCAAGCGGCCCACACAAGAACATTTCGGGAGCCGTGTGGTGGGTTGGCTCAGCAGCACCAGGTTTGTGTTGGCGATCTACGCCCCGATTGACTGGAATACCTACATTTGCCCCTACTCAAAATAAGCAAGAAGGGGATATTCCTTCCTTCTCTCGGCCATATCGCTTCGGATTTTACCGTTACATCGAGCTTACGGCCCTGTTTAATTTTAGCAGTCAGTGCCCGGCCGTGATCTGATTGCCGAGTTGAAGCCCTCGGTGTGCGTACCCTCGAAGGATCAGGCTTAACCGCACATCACCGCTGCGTGGTTCCTTCGTCTGGCTCCGTCGGAGCCGGGCACGCGATGACCTGACTGCTTTTGCGAAGTGCATACATCAATCCTGCGAGCTCGGCATTTCTCGCCAGTCCCAATGGCGAAGGGCCACCACAAGTCGTCTCGGCGCTTGTTTGGCACCAACTACTGGAATCGCCACAGCGCTGAAAACAATAGAAAATGCAATGGGGCGGCACGGCTGTGATAAATGGCTCTTTCACCCCCAAGTATGTGTGCAATAGTTCAAGAGGGAGTAGGGTCACCAACTTTATGACCTATGAGACCACACAAAAGTCTATAGGTGCACAAGCCCTTGGGGGCCATATACGACGCGGAAGCCTCACCCGGGCGCAGCTGAGACACGGCACGGCACGTCTGAATGCAGGCCATAATTCGCGCGAAGCGCTACCATGACCTGTCTAATTGGAAGCTTCAGCGGAGGTTGCACTGCATATCTCTAGCCCCCAAGTCCGCCGAAGGCCAAGACGCACTCCAACGGACAAAGCGGGACGAGCTAGCGGCGGCCCCTCGACCACTCAGCGACCACGCAAAACGCCATGACGCGTGTAGACAGCCAACTACACGAAATTGTGGCCGCTTATCAATCGGCATGTCCTCGCCGACTGTCTCTGAATCGCGGCACTTATAGCAGGATTTGGTGTCGAGGTTGAACCCAACACGAGCCTTCCGTCCCGTCCCCCGAAGCCACTCGCATCAGCAACTCGCCATGCTGCTATCTGTCCGAGCCATCACCCACCCTCAAGACACAAATATGCACTGAGAATATCGCCAACGACATCAAGCTAACAATATTGTTGGGGGCGGAAGGCTTTCTCACTGACTGATTGGACACAGCATCTTGGGTCGGAGTTCTAGTACCCAAATCCCACCGGAAGAGCAAAGAACTCGGGCACCAAATTCCAAATTAGTTGCATTGAAAACGGATCATGCGTCCCACTAGTACGTCTCGAGTGTTTACGACCGAGAAAGGGTCCCTCATCTCCGTGCCGAAAGGCATCAATGAAATCTTCACACGGATGTGTTCCGGGATACCAAGGCCTGGCTTGCTGCATGAAAGGCCTTAGCTGCATCGTCGGAGGCCTTTCCAAAATACAGGAAGGCCTTCTACGGAAGGCGGGCTGCTTAGACAGTGACAAAACACCTTCACTATTGGCTGAGGCGGCCCTCCCTTTTCGTCGAGCCTTAGTCCTTGACAACCAACACCCATCAAGTTCAAGTTGCTCGGGAAGAAAGCCCCCGAGGGTACCAAATACACACCTAGCCCCTCTGCTCTGCTGTGATGGTATAAACCACCGTTCTCCACCCCTAATACATACCTCTGCCTATTTAGTCCTCGACTGGCCATTTACCTTCTCCCAACTCAGAACCGAAGAGTATCCCATCCCCTTCACCCTTTCCAACCTTTTCTTTCCCAGCAACGAACCCTCCCAAAATGCACCTCCCCACCATAACCGTCACCTCCCTCTCTCTCGTCCTCCTCCTCACCCTCCTCCGGCACCTCCTCTCGCACCTGCGCTCCCTCACCTTCATCCGCGCCCACGCCTGCCGCCCCGCGCGCCACATCACCTGGACGCGCGAGCCCCTCCTCGGCCTCGACTTCATGGCCAAATGCGTGTCCTTCTCGCGCACGGGGTTCTACATGCGCTTCCTCGCCTCGCGCTTCACCACCGTCGGCACGACTTACCTGACGCGCCGGCTAGCCTACGACACGCTACACACGGCAGACCCGGAGAATATCAAGTATATGCTTGCGACCGGGTTTGAGAACTATGGGCTGGCGAAGCTAAGGATTGATGCGATGAGGCCGCTGTTTGGGGAGGGGATATTTACGACGAATGGCGGGATGTGGAGCCATTATAGGGCGGTGTTGCGGCCGAGTTTTACGCGGGGGAATATGACGCCGCTGTTGGAGATGATGGAGAGGCATTGGACTGCGATGAGGGAGCTTGTTCCGTTCCCTGGGGACATGGAGGCAGACGGTGGTGGTGATGGTGATGGTTTTAGTGGGGTGTTTGATATCCAGTCGCTCTTTTTTTGCTTCACGATGGATACCGCGACGGAGTTCCTTATGGGCGCGTCGACGCACACGTTGGACCCGCACCGGAAGAGCGATAAGGAGAGGCAGTTTGTTGCGGACTACATGGACAGTTTGTATGAGACTGTGCGTCAGATTGCATTTGGCAAGCTGCAGTTCCTGTCGAGGACGCCCAAGGGGATCGCCGAGAAGAGGGCCAGGGCGTGGGCGTATGTGGATGGGTTTGTGGACGAGGTGCTGAGTAACAAGGAGAAAAGGGGGGATGTTACCGCGGGGACGGGGTATAACTTCTTGGAGGAGATCGCGGCGCAGACATCCGACAAGACGCTGATGAGGAACCAGGTGCTCGGTGCGTTGCTGGCCAGCCGGGATACTACGGCAGCGCTGATGAGCAACCTGTTCTATCTGCTGGCGAGGAACCCTGCGGTGTATGCGAAGCTGCGGAGGGAAGTGCTGAGCAAAATCGAAGGGGAGTTGCCGACTGAGGCCGAGATGGGCAACATGACTTATCTGCGGTGGTGCATCAACGAGGCGCTGCGGATGTATCCTGTTGTCCCGGGGAACACGCGCGAGGCGCTGTGTGACACAATTCTCCCTGTGGGCGGCGGTTCAGACGGGAGAAGTCCGCTGTTTGTCAAGAAGGGAACGCCGGTCATGTACAACGTCTATGCCATGCACCGCCGCAAGGACATCTACGGCGAGGATGCCGATACCTTCAACCCGGAGCGGTGGGATGGGCTGCGGCCTGGTTGGGGGTTTCTGCCGTTCAATGGTGGGCCGAGGGTCTGTATTGGTCGTAAGTCTGCCCACAATTCCATTCCTACCCATCATTACTCTCAGAGTAACTCCGGAAGATGCCAACCTGACTTGTCTACAGAAAACTTTGCTCTGACTGAAACGTCTTATGTCACGGTGCGCATCCTGCAGACCTTCGAGGTTCTGGAATCCCGCGACGACAGCCCGTGGATGGAGCAGTACGCGCTGGTCATGTGCTCCCGAAACGGTGTGCAGGTCGCGGTCAAGCCAGCTGCATCATCCAAAGGGGCTGTGATGTAGCGTTCGGTGAGGCAATAGGAAAATAATTGCTTGCGCTCTGACTTTAGCACGTCATGTATCTTGGCGTACATTCTCACCATCCTTTGATTGGTCCTGTGTGTTGTCTGCCTCTGCAATGCCACCTTGGCTCTAGATGATACTGTTCTTCATACCCTGCCTCCCAACTCCAACAACAAAAAACACCGTGATACATTCAAAAATCTAGGCTGAAAGATTAGGAGGGTTAGGTGAGGAAGACCTCAGCCTTCAAAGAATGGGGCTTAGAGCACATTGCCATCTCAAATCCGCCTGTCTAGAATTCAGCCTGAGGCTTGCGTAACCACGCGCATCGGTAATTACCACCCAGGGCAAAGCATCTCTGCGGCGCGGCACTGGGCCGGTAAATTGCCCGCAAATCACTGGTGAGCGCTTGTAGAGACCTGGGAGCACAGCCCGCCAGTTTAACTAACTGCCTGCGCGCTTAAGTAAAACACTTGCCCATCTTGTCCGCGTTATTCTCTCCTTCGTGTTACCCACCTGGTACCAGTGCCATCTCACAACAACCGCCCAACATGAAGACTCGGAATGTTGCGCGGGCAGTGTGCCTGACGCCGGCATGCATCCAACTCGCATCCGACTACGTAAAGAACCTCTCGCCAAACTACAAACAACTGGATCCCTGCACCGATTTCGAGGAGATGATTTGCGGCGGTTGGCGAGACAGCCACCCACTTACCCCGGGGACCGTGGGCGGGGATAGCATCAATGTATTGGGCGAACTCAGCAAGGGGGGCTTGGCTAAACTGAGAGCTACCCTCGAGGGGTCTTACCCCGGCGGCTCCAGTCAAGCCGAATTAGCCGACCAGTCAGTCGACGAGCAGAACTTCAACACGCTCAAACTCGCCTTCAGCTCCTGCATGGACAACAAGGCCATCGAAGCGGCCGGCGCTGAGCCAATCTTGGATCTCCTCGACAGACTGCAGGAAAGCTTTGTTGGCGCCAACGGCAGCGACTGGACCAACACAAACAGTTTTCTGCACTCGATTGGAAGCAGCGGACTAGTATTCTTCGGAACCAAGATTGACGATGGTGACCCGAACAAGAAAACCATCCAAGTCATGCCGAATCTGCTCTACGGCCTCTCGGCGTCAGCCTACCAGGACCCGAACAACGTGACCGAGTACACGGCCGTTCTGACCGAGATCCTGGGGAAGCTCTACCCTCGCAGTTCGCCAGTGGGGGCATCCGACGCCAAGAAGCTTGCCGAGCGTGTGATTCGCTTTGAGACGGATCTGAGCCGGATTCATGCCAATAGTATTACTACAGGTATCAAGGGGGCGAAGCAACTCTCCCCAGCCGAGGCTTCCAAGCTCATTCCCCAATTCGACTTTGAGAGGATAATTCGCACTTTTGCGACGAAAGAATACCAGCCCGGAAATATGACCGTCTTGGAGACCCCCCTTCTCGCCAACATCTCGCGCCTCTTGACAGACACCCCGCCCGAGACAGTCAAGGCCTACTTCACCTGGCGGACGATAGTCACCGTCCAGGACAAAGTCATTGCCCCTGACGTCTTCGATCGCTGGTACAAACTCAGTCCCAACAGAGGTAGTATGTCCTCCTTAGAACGCAGCTTTTACTGCACGTACTACATCTCCAAAGATTTGAGCTGGCTCGTCGCTCGCTTTTTCATCGAGTCCTTTTTCTCAGCCTACGGCAAACAGCTGGGCGAGCAAATCATCGCCGACATCCGCCACGCCTACATCGAGAAGCTGAGCGCCCTTTCGTGGATGGACGACGAGACAAAGAAAAAGGCAGTTGAAAAAGTCAACAAGATGGCCCAAAGAGTGGGATACCCAGCCGAGGCAAGTCTTCTCCCTCACTTTCCGTCCATCCTGTTATCTCCCCAACCCACACGTACTAACCCCCCCCCCCTTCAGAACCCAGACATTACCTCCCCCCTCTCTCTCCAATCCTACTATGCCTCCCTCGCCATCACCCCCTCCTTCTTCACCAACTACCTCTCCATCTCCAACCACACCTTTCTCCAGCCCTGGAAAGACCTCACCATCCCCCCCTCGCAACAATGGAACATGGTCCCCACCGATGCCAACGCGCAATATTTCTCCTTTTACAACTACATCCTGCTCCCCGCGTCCATCTTCCAACCCCCCTATTTCGGCGAGGACTTCCCCCTCGCCATCAACTACGCTGCCTTTGGCTCCATCGCAGGCCACGAAGTCTCACATGGTTTCGATACAAACGGGGGGCAGTACGATTCGGCAGGGAACAAGGTAGACTGGTGGGGGAACGAGACAAAGGTCGAGTATGACCGGAGGACGAAGTGTTTCGTCGGGCAGTACGATGGCTTTCCTATGGTGCCGAATGCTGGGAATACGACGGGGAATTTCAAGATGAACGGGACGAATACACTGCCGGAGAATCTTTCGGATTCGGCTGGGTTGGGCGTCGCGTATGAGGCGTGGCAGGGACAGAGGCGGAATGGGACGCAAGGGGGAGGGGGGCTGCCGGGGCTGGAGATGTTTACCGAGGAGCAGTTGTTCTTTGTGGCGTATGCGAATGGGTGGTGCAGCAAGTATAACGAGAAGGGGTTGCTGGACTACACGAGGGATGTGCATTCCCCGCCCCCGTTGAGGGTGAGGGGTGTGATGGAAAACTCGAGGGCGTTTAGGGAGGCGTTTGGTTGCAAAGTGCGGGAGCCGGTATGCGAGTTGTGGTAGCATACCACAGCGCAGGGTGTTGGTTAATTATGCCAGAACTGGGTAACATTGAGATGATAGACCTCTGGAGATTGTAGCAAGCAAGGTATTTTAGAATTGAGGCAAACCTTTGAACAACGCAGGAAGGCTTATTAAGAATAAGGGAATGTCTCTCAGAATGCAGAACAGGCCTTACTTGTAATGTGAAGAGATATTGACAACCTACATTAGAACAGGCCTCTGGAAATGTAGAAAGACCTTCTAGAAATGTAGGAAGGCCTGTTAGAAATACTGGAAGACCTCACAGAATACAGAAGAGACTTTACTTGCAATGTGATAAGGCATTGACTACATTAGGCCAGGCCTTTAGAGAATGCAGAGAGGCCTTTTGGAAATGCAGGAAGGCCTGTCAGGAATATACCTTAAAATGCAGAACAGGCCTCACTTACAATATGATGAGGTATTGAAAACGTCAGAATAGGCCTCTGAAGAATGCAGCGAGGCCTTGCAGAAATGCACGAAGGCCTACACCATCACAGCGTAGGGCATTCTTCACGGTAATAAGGGCTCAGATGGTCAGATTAGGTCGCTGCTCGGAAACTTACGCCTCTATCGCTATATGGTTGGACTCGTGCTACTTGCTGGAATGTCAGCCCGGCAATCTCGGCTAGGAGAGCGCAATGTTTGTATCCGTTACGGGGAACGTGTCGCGTACGAAGCACGCCATTGTGCGCTTCCTGCTCTCCGAACCACGGCCAGGCCCCACAACCCCATTTACTAGTGCCTTCCCCAAAGCACTCGTCAAGCCCCAGCAGATATTGGACATATCTACGCCTGGCCTGATACATTGCTCGGCTTGATTCGCGGTTGATGCTAACGATAGCTGTTAGCCACTGCTGCCATGCGCCAGCCTAGGTGCCTCGCGGAAAGTCAGATCTCACTCACTAGATCACGTCCCCGCTGAGTACCATCGCTGGATTATGAGGAACCGCCTCTTCCAGTCTTGCGTTCATCAGGCTAAATACGATGGTATCGTTTCCCACCTGTCCCAGCAGATGGGCCTTGTTGTTGTTGTTGTTGTTGTTGTTGTTGTTGTTGTTGTTGTTGTTGTTGTTGTTGTTGTTGTTGTTGTTGAACTCGAGCTCCATCTCCTCCAACAAGGGCGTGCGTGTGTTGTTCAGGGATGGCATTGATGTGTGAATGATGATCCTGATAGGGTACCCTGGCCTCGGCCCGAGAAGGTACTCTCTCAGTTGCATGAGCAGTAAGTACTGGGCAATCGTGTACTCCGCGTCCGTGGCTGATTCGTCCAAGATCCGGGAGAACTGGAAAGCGATGATCTTCATTACGCCCGGGAAGCCTCTCCTCGAGTCGACAATATTCTTGAGCTCAGCGAGGAGCTGTTTGAAGAGCGGCTTGTTCTCCGTCCAGTCGCGCATCACATCGGTCATCTTTTCACGGAGTAGGTACGCCTCTGACTTTGAATCGAGGCCGCTCGTGATCTCCCAAGGCAGCACGGGCCTGGTATAAGGATTGGTGAGAATGTTGTGCGGGGCTATGGTTAAGATGCGCGGCCGGTATCGCGGATCATAAAAGTGATTTGAAACGATGCGGTGAGGAACCCAAGCTCGCGGGACCTGCGCTCGGCCGGCGAAACCACGCGTTTCGTGATCGCCCGTTGCTGTTTCCGCGTAGAAAGACTCGAGGCGTTTGGTGGGTAGGTACAAGTACCTACCTACGGTATTCGGGCAGAAGGAGGATGCCCCAGGCTAAAGAAAATACGCGCCTTCCCTAGTTGGCGTAGGGGCCTCAAAGCTAGTTCCACGCAACCAGAGTTCGATCAATAATCCGAAAGGTCCAGTCAAGCCAGAATTCCAATTGCGCTGCGTAATTAATGCACCAAACACCGGCTTTCCAGGCCCCTGATAAGTAACACTCCCAAACTGTCTCACCCGCCCTCGACAGTTTTAACACCCAGTTGATGTTCCGTTTCGGCAGCTTCCTCCTCCCCCTCCTTCTCAGCTTCTTCCTTCCCCCTCTTCTTAGCCTCGACCTCAACCTCCTGCTGAGTGTCTTTCTCGGTCTTCAACTCCGCAACGGGTGACTCGCTCTCAGCCCCCCCTTCCCCCAGCTCAGGAGTCTCTTCGACCTCCGCCACAGCCACAACAACGACCCCCCTTTTCCCCTCTGTTGTCTCCTCGCCCTCAAAAACAGCAAGATCCCCCTCCTCTCCCCGCTCCACCTTCACCTCTGGCCTCGGCCCCGGCTCTGCCTCTGTCTCGTTCTCTAGCTCCGGCTTCACCGCCGAAATAGCCACATACCGCCACCTCTCCCTCCCGCGCCACGACCCCACCCCCGCAACAGTATTCACAAACCTCTTCTCCGCGCCAAACGCCTTGACAAACCAATACGGCACTACCGCCAGCGCATAAAACAGCCTCGTCATCGGCTTAATATTCTCCGAGAAGTCGCGCACCTCGACGGCCTCGAACCCCGCATCTTCAAGCATCGCTTTGAAGACGCCCGGGTGGGAGCGCGCGTTGGTCGGCATGGCGGAGTAGAGGTTGACTTTCTGGAGCTGGGTTGCGATCTTGGAGTCGGGGTCTGCAGGGGAGGGAGGGGAGGGGTCGGTGGTCAGGGACAGGGACAGGGGGTCCAGGCCGGAGGGAAAGGAGTGGTCGTATTCAAAGAGGGCGATGTGCCCTCCGGGCTTGAGCACGCGATAGAACCCGGCGAGGACGGATTCTGGATCGGTAGCGTGCACGAGGGTCTCCATGGTGTAAACGCCGTCCAGGGATTCGGGCGGCAGGAAGTCCAGGTGGTGGTAGTCTGCGTGGCGCACGGTGACGGTGGTTCCTTTTGGGAGGGATTTGGCTTGGGAGGTGAAGTTGCGCTGGGCCTTGGCGACGTGGTGCGGGACGACGTCGATGGCTGAGACGGAGAGGCCGTGGGTCTTGGCCATGCGCAGCGCGACGTGGCCGACACCGCAGCCGGCGTCGAGGACGTGAGATCCGCGCGGCAGAGAAAGGGCCTCGGCCATTTTGTCTTCCATTTTGCGGAGCGATCTGGAGAGGGGGAAGGGCCAGTGCGTGTCGTGGTCCCAGAAGCCAAAGTGTCGGGTGCCGCCAAGCAGCAGCCGATAGCCGACGCGAGATTCAAGCGTGTTGTAGTAGGACTGGAGTTGCGGGTTGGGGTTCACCTGCGCTGCCGCGTCGCCCGCAGCGGGGGGTATTTCTGCCGGTGATGATGCCATGTTGGTGTTTGCAGTTTGCGATGCTGTGAATTGTGAGGTGAATTGTGACTTTGCTGCGCAACGACGGATGCGACGGGGTGTTGCGACGCGTGTAGGTTGTCAGATGAAATTGAGGCCACGGACCACAAACCCCTGAGGAATGTGGAAGAGGCGGCGTCGCCAAGGATCAATGGTGCTGACGCCCCGGCTGTCTCGGCGACAGGCCATTGGCTCGTCACACGTGGCCCTGGCACCGGATCCGCTCCGGGGAACAGTGGGCCTGCGAAGGCTCAGCCAAAAGAAAGGGTCCCCTAAGCCAGTGCGAAAGGTACCCTCTTACTGTAAAGATCACCCATGGCTTTTGTGACTGCAGGCGGCCGTCTCCCATGCTGAAAAGACCTAAACAAATACTGAAAAGGTCTTCCTGTATTCCGAAAAGGCGTTTCAATTTGTTGAAAAGGCCTTCTCGCATTTTAACGAGGCCTTCCTGTATGTTGAAACGGCCTGTAATGTAGTGAGCCCATGCCTTGCCGTCTTGGAATAGGACGGTGTGAGGATTCCAAGTATGCATTTTCGCACGGAGGTGAGAAGCCCTTTCTTTTGGCCCGAGCCTTCGCCTCGGCTCGTTCCGGACAAGCCCAGGCGCGATTGCGGAGAACGACATCTTGTTGGGGTTGCCCTGTTTTTAGTGTGGCTTGAAAGAGAATAGACCGTCCGGGCACTCGGGTCAAGAAATTGTGTCGTGATCCTTTGGCCAGAGCCTTCGTGCCCTCCCGTTGCGCTGAGAACATCCCACCCGACGCCACCGGGTAGGGACGTTCAACTTGTTGGCACGAGGCACAAGAAACGGCTGTGGACGAACGGGTTGTCGTGGCCGGTTCCAAAGCGAGAGAGGTGACGACACTTGCCATTTGTTAGATTGCCGCCTTTCCGCGCTCTCATCGGCGTCGGATTGCAGCCCAGCGTCGGTCTTGGTGCGCAGCGGAATTCGCCGTCTTTCGCTGAACACTCGGGATTGCTCTCGTGTCTTGTAGGCTGCCAGGCAGATGTGGGAAATCTGGGGAAATCGT